>SMEO01000171.1_pt1 | contig 13125 bp, 11 predicted proteins | sample 2456251 | NCBI WGS metagenome assembly SMEO01 (sample SAMN10132594, study PRJNA489261) | soil metagenome | isolation source: day1 control-silt loam soil ammended | place: USA | reverse complement strand
GGATGTGTAGCATTGTCTCTTCATCAAATAGATAATCAAAAGATTAAAGTGACGTTGAAAACGAAAATTACATATGGTCCTGATTCAGAATCGTATGAGCTAATTACTTTCGGGACAAGCCAGTATAAAGGGTCTGATTTATACTTGCAATATACGGAGGAAAGCGGGTCAGGTACAACGAATACAACCATTAAGCATAAGTCGAATGAAACACTCTTGTTAAGAAATGGTGCTTTTAAAATGCGTCAACTCTTTCGTCTGCAGGAAACGACAAATGGACATTATGAAAATATATACGGTACATTCGGTTTGCTGACAACCACGAATCATATTTCTCATCATTGGAACGAGATTGAGCAGGAGGGCAAGTTAACTTTGCACTACCAATTACATATGCAAGGCAGCGAGCCAGGCCAATATGAAATGACGATTATGTATAAAAATATAAAAGAATAAAATGGAATGTTAGCACCGATGTAAACAGAACGTGATGTTCTTTAATAAGGAGGAACAAAATAGATGAACATAGTAGAACAGGTTCAAGTAAGATTAAAAGAAGAAATCAAAGCTGCGGTAATAAAGGCAGGGTTAGCAACTGAAGCACAAATTCCAGATGTAATTTTGGAGTTACCTAAAGATAAAGCTAACGGTGATTACTCTACAAATATGGCGATGAAACTAACGAAAATTGCAAAAAAAGCACCAAAGTTAATTGCTGAAGCACTAATTGAAAACTTTGATCAAACAAAAGCATCGATTGAAAAAATTGAAATTGCCGGTCCTGGATTTATCAATTTTTATATGAATAATGCTTATTTGACAGAATTAATTCCTACAATTTTAGAAGCAGGCGATCAATACGGTGAGAGTGATTTTGGTAAAGGGGAAAAAGTTCAGGTTGAATTCGTATCTGCCAACCCTACAGGGGATCTTCATTTAGGTCATGCGCGTGGAGCTGCTGTCGGTGATTCATTATGTAATGTGTTAGCTAAAGCTGGATATGATGTCACACGGGAATATTACATCAATGATGCTGGAAACCAAATCCATAACTTGGCGATTTCTGTAGAAGCACGTTATTTTCAAGCTTTAGGTTTGGAAAAAGAAATGCCAACAGATGGTTATCATGGTGAAGACATTATCGGTATCGGTAAAAAGCTTGCAGAAGAATTTGGCGATAAATATGTACAGGTAGATGAAAAAGAACGCTATGACTTTTTCCGTGAATACAGTTTGAAAGTTGAAATGGCCAAATTGAAGCAGGACCTTGAAAACTTCCGTGTTCCTTTTGATGTATGGTATTCCGAAACATCACTATACCAAGATGGAAAAATTGATGCAGCCCTTGCTGTACTTAAAGAAAATGGTCATATTTATGAACAAGATGGAGCAACTTGGTTCCGCTCCACTGAACTTGGTGACGATAAGGACCGCGTGTTAATTAAGCAGGATGGGTCTTATACGTATTTAACACCAGATATTGCCTACCACCGCAATAAATTAGAGCGTGGTTTTGAAAAGTTGATTAATATTTGGGGAGCAGACCATCACGGATATATTCCTCGTATGAAAGCAGCAATTGAAGCTTTAGGCTATAATCGTGATCAGCTTGAAGTTGAAATTATTCAGCTTGTACACTTGTATAAAAATGGCGAGAAAATGAAAATGAGTAAGCGTACAGGGAAAGCCGTAACTATGCGCGACTTAGTGGATGAAGTAGGCTTAGATGCAACACGTTATTTCTTCGCGATGAGAAGCGCTGATACGCATATGGATTTTGACCTGGACCTTGCCGTTTCACAATCTAATGACAATCCAGTGTATTACTCGCAATATGCACATGCTCGTATCTCTAGTATTTTACGCTCAGGTGCTGAACAAGGAATGAGCTTTGACGGTGTGAATGACTTCACTATTCTTTCTTCTGAAAAAGAAGTAGAATTATTGAAAAAATTAGGAGAATTCCCACATGCTATTGCGGAAGCAGCTGAAAAACGGATGCCACACCGCATCACAAATTATATTTTCGACCTAGCATCTGCTTTCCACAGCTTCTACAATGCAGACAAAGTATTAGACGCTGAACATATGGACAGAAGTAAAGCACGTTTAGCGCTTATAAAAGCAGTTCAAATTACATTAAAAAATGCGTTAACATTAATTGGGGTATCTGCACCAGAAAAAATGTAATGCAAAAAGAGGGCGTCTATTGGATTAACGGGTTCCGATACGGGGGCTAAAAGATAGATCACATGATGCTTCAGGCGTGAATTCACATAGGAATTCACGCCTTTATTTTTGTTAAAAAATATTCTACTTTTGTTCTGATTTTTCATTCAAATTCACATTTTTTGCTATTTCCAATAAATCGCTCCGCCACTTATTCTTTTGACTCCGCGAATTTTAGCGACATCCTCTATCAGTTTTAACATCGCTTGATCTTTCATTTTTGCTTCCACCATTAAATCGACGTCTTGTCCAACTTCACGTAACCCCTTGAATAAAGGCATAAGAAAGTCTAAATTGACAAAATCAGAATGGGAGCGAAATTCAGTTTCGGACTTTGGTGAGGAAACATGAATTTTTGGAACGATATCTAGATCCCTCCAGGTGGCAAAAATGTCATCCAGTAAGTTAACAAGTGGTACTTCGCATAGATTGGCTAAATGGTGGTGAAAGTCGAATACAAGGGGAATCCTTTCTTTCTGGCAAATATGTAATGTTTCAAGGGCTGTATACGTCTTATCATCATTTTCTAACGTCATTTGCGCTTTGATTTTCAATGGTAGTTGTTTCAGGTTTTCGTGAAATTGTGCCGTTGCAGATTCCTTATCACCATATGCCCCACCTACATGAATATTAATGTATGAATGATCTTCTACTCCCATCGCTTCAAGCATTTTGTAATGAAAGCCCATGTCCTTTACTGCATTTTTTGTGATTTCATCTTTTGGACTGGTAAACAAGGTAAATTGATTAGGGTGAAAGCTAACTCGTAACTGATGTTGCTCAATCCAGTTTCCAAGTTCATGCCATTCCTTTTTAAAAGGTGTCACAAAATCCCACTCCACATCTGGATGAGTGGCTAGTGGAACAATGGAGCTCGATAGGCGGTACACGTCGATCTGATGAGCGGTATTGTAATATAAAATACGACGTGTATTTTCAATATTTTGCTTTGTCACTTCAAGAAGCTTCTCCATTCTTTGCTCCTCACTAAGAGATGAGAAACGTTTATAGGTCATGGTTTTTGCGGGGGAGGCCTCCCACAGGCAGGTGGCATTAGCTACATAACCAAAGCGGATTTTCATTTGACAATCTCTCCTAAAGGGTTATAAAAATGGCGAAAATAGAGAAGCAACAACTTCTTTTATCTTTTGAAAAAAGTTAGGCTCCCAGAGCGCTTTTTCGCTAATTGGTACTGAGTCAGTCATATCGTTGGTTAGGCAATTTTTTGCTTGTTCAATAGTGAAAAAATTGAATATTAAACAATTCACTTCACAATTTAAAAATAGACTGCGTTTATCAAAGTTGGCTGTGCCCATGTCACATATTTTTTCGTCAATAAGGATTGTTTTAGCATGATAGAACCCTCTATGAAATTGCAAAATATGAGCTCCATCCTTAAATAGGATCCGAAAATAAGGGTAGGCTGCTTCTTTTACTAGAATGTGATCCGATATTTTTGGAACGATAATCGTTAATTGCACACCTCTACCAATAGCTTGTTTTAATTCAGCTAGCAATGTTTTACTTGGAATAAAATAAGGCGTCCCAATAATGATTTGTTTTTTGGCATCCCGTATAAGTTGAACAAATCGTTGTTCGAGGTCGCCCCCGTCTACTGTAAATAGTTGATGCTCGTGTTTACCAGGAGAGAGGGATGGGAAATATTCAGGATGGCTCAGTAAATTTTCGTTTGTAGCGGCGAGCCAGTCTGTTAAATAGATCGTTTGTAAATCCTGAACCCCTTCACCTGTCATTTTTAGATGATAATCGCGCCAGGGGCTCAATTTAGGGTCTTGGTTAATATACTCTTTTCCAATATTTAGGCCACCAAAATACCCAATTTGTCCATCAATAACGGTAATCTTCCGATGATTCCTTTTTTGTACACGATAAAAGAAAAAGGGAAATCGGGGTTTTAAACTATAAGAAAAATGGACACCGCTCCGCTTTAATTTTTCAATTGCCTGCTTAGAAAGTTTATGAGCGCCTGCCCAGTCAGCAAGCAAACGTACTTCCACTCCACCTTCTGCCTTTTGAGCTAATAGCTTAAGAAATTTTTGACTAAACTGATCATTTTTTATGATATAGAATAAAATGTGAACATGCTTTTTAGCTTGTTCAATTTCAGCAAATAAGTCTTGAAATAGCTCAGGTCCAGAGGAGAATAGGACAAGATTGCTTTGACGACGGGGAAACATCCTTTGTTTGTAGTTTTGTGCATTCCACTTTTGTCCCCATTTAAAATCAATCCATAATAAAATAAAAATAATGAAAATAATGAGTAAAATAAAGGCTATTGCTTCAATCATGTTCAACGGTATCCACCCCTTCTCTAAATCGTTCAAACACCTTATAGGTGATTTTGAAACCTATAAAGATAGCGTAAAACGAAGACCACACGAATAATCGTTCTAAACCCAAATATAGTTTGTCCAAAACTCAAGATCCACATTAAATATTTGTGAAATTTTGCCCCTTATCCATTTAATTTTTGGAGGGCAATTAGTTTGTATACAAGAAAAAAATGTAAAAATTTCAAAAAAGTGATTGACTGCATCTGCACTCATATTATAATAGAATTAATACAATTTTCAGAAAAATACCAGTTTTGTAAGGAAAATGTAGGTATCACAAACAACTCTCGTGGACAATAGATATGAATCAATGGTGTTGTATGGCCTTTGTACTAGTAATCTATTACGCAGTGAGATTGATAGCTTATGCTAAATATGAAAAATATGAAGGTGTCATTTCTTTCCTTTTCCTACAAAAAGAGACGCGCTGGTAGTTTCGATAACACTCTATAAATCTGCAAGAGGGGGAAGAAACAAATGAATGGCTTACTTTGGATTAACTTAATTGCAACACTGCTTGTAATCGCTTACGCAGCAAGTTTATTTACCTACTTGCTAAAAACTAGAACGGCCTATGTAAAGCTTGGTAAAAAGGTAGAGTTTGACAATCGAGTAAAAGAACGACTTGAAAAAGTGTGGGTAAATGTTTTTGGGCAAAAAAAGCTATTTAAGGATAAAAAGAGTGGAATTATGCATCTTTTGCTTTTTTACGGTTTTATTCTTGTTCAATTTGGAGCTATTGATTTCATTATTAAAGGAATCTACCCAGGAGCACATTTACCATTTGGACCTGTATATCCCGTTTTCACCTTTTTTGAGGAAATTGTCACACTAACTGTACTTGTTGCCATTTTATATGCCTTTTATCGTCGCTATATTGAAAAACTAGTTCGATTAAAACGTGGTTGGAAAAGTGGATTAGTTATTATTTTCATTACTGGCATTATGATCACGGTTTTATTAGGAAATGGAATGGCCATGATTTGGCATGGACATGAAGCCTCTTGGGCAGAACCAGTCGCTTCAAGTATAAGCTTTATACTTGGTTGGATTGGTGAAACAGCTGCGATTAGTGTATTTTATGTAGCTTGGTGGTTACATCTACTTATTATTCTCACCTTTTTAGTGTATATCCCTCAATCTAAGCACTTCCATTTAATTGCAGGCCCATTAAACGTATATCTAAATCGTTTAGACCGTCCTGGCAAATTGAAGGCGATTAATTTTGAGGAAGAACCAGAAGATGAAAATGCAGAAATATATTATGGTGCAAAGCGCATTGAAGATTTTACACAGCTTCAGCTTGTGGATTTATATGCTTGTGTGGAATGTGGACGTTGTACGAATATGTGTCCAGCAACAGGCACTGGTAAAATGCTTTCACCGATGGATATTATCGTGAAAATGCGTGACCATTTAACAAATACGGGAGCAGTTGTGACAGGCAAGCAACCATGGGTTCCTGGCTTTGTTTTTGGAAATATAGAAGGAAATCAACTGGCTGCAGAAGCTAATTCAATTGGTGCTAAGGAATCTGCTGCCACTGCTGAAGTATATACAAAGAGTTTAATTGGTGAAGTCATTACGGAAGAAGAGCTTTGGGCATGTACGACTTGCCGAAATTGTGAAGATCAATGTCCGGTCATGAACGAACATGTGGATAAAATTATCGATATGCGTCGTTACCTTGTGCTAACGGAAGGAAGATTAAATCCAGATGCTCAGCGTGCGATGACAAATATCGAACGTCAAGGGAATCCATGGGGCTTGAACCGTAAGGAAAAGGAAGACTGGAGAGGACTTCGCGAGGATGTTCATGTACCAACGGTGAAGGAAGTGCAAAAAGCGGGCGAGGAATTTGAATATTTATTCTGGGTAGGATCAATGGGATCATACGATAATCGCAGTCAAAAAATTGCTCTTTCATTTGCAAAACTATTAAACGAAGCGGGCATAAAGTTTGCTATTTTAGGAAGTAAAGAGAAAAACTCTGGTGATACGCCGCGTCGTCTAGGTAATGAATTCCTATTCCAAGATCTAGCAGCGAAAAACATAGAGGAATTTGAGAAAAATGAAGTGAAAAAAATTGTTACGATTGACCCGCATGCTTTTAACATTTTTAAAAATGAGTATCCAGATTTTGGCTTAGAAGCTGAAGTCTATCATCATACTGAACTATTAGCTCAGCTTGTTAAAGAAGGAAAGCTTGTACCAAAATACGAGGTAAATGAAAAGATTACTTTCCATGATTCTTGTTATTTAGGACGGTACAACGATGTGTATGATCCACCGCGTGAAATTTTAAAATCTATTCCTGGCGTAACTCTTGTTGAGATGGAACGAAATCATGAAAGAGGTATGTGCTGTGGAGCGGGTGGCGGATTAATGTGGATGGAAGAAGAAACGGGACATCGAATCAATGTGGCTCGTACGGAACAAGCTCTTGCTGTAAATCCAACTGTCATTAGTTCAGGTTGTCCATTCTGTTTGACCATGTTAACGGATGGAACAAAAGCGAAAGAAGTAGAAGAAGATGTGAAAACTTATGATGTAGCTGAATTACTTGAAAAAGCTGTCATAGGAGAACCTGCTACGGTACTTTCTTAAACCGTCATTTTAAAACGAGATACAGATAGTTGAAGCAGGCTACTTTTTTTCTAGTGTTTCAAAAATAATGACTAGGGGGGGAAAAAGATATGACTAAAACTGTCATTGTAAGTGGAGTGAGAACACCGTTTGGGAAATTTGGTGGAGAGTTAGGTAGTTTAACAGCCTCGGAGCTTGGAGGCATTGCGATAAAAGAAGCATTGGAACGATCAGGGGTATCCTTTGACCAAGTGGACGAAGTCATTATGGGGAATGTTCTTCAAGCAGGGCAAGGCCAAATTCCTTCACGTCAAGCCGCTCGTCAGGCAGGTCTACCCTGGGATGTAAAAACAGAAACGATTAATAAAGTGTGTGCTTCAGGGTTTAGAAGTGTAACACTAGCTGATCAAATAATCCGCTCAGGTGATGAGGAAATCATTGTTGCAGGCGGCATGGAATCAATGAGTAATGCACCATACTTACTGCCAAAAGCAAGATGGGGATTACGAATGGGAGAAGCTAAGTTAATCGATTCTGTGATCAATGATGGGCTAAGCTGTAGCTTTACTGGAGTCCATATGGGAACGTACGGTAATCAAACAGCGGAGGATTTGGATTTATCTCGACAATCTCAGGACGAATGGTCTCTTCGTAGCCATCAAAAGGCTAACCAGGCCATCGAAAACGGGATATTTGCTGAAGAAATCGTTTCAGTACAAGTTCCTGTTCGTAAAGGGAATCCCATTGTGATTGATCACGATGAAGCTCCTAGGAAAGATACATCGATTGAAAAATTAGCCAGATTAGCACCTGCATTTGGTAAGGAAGGTACGATAACGGCAGGAAATGCACCTGGTATTAATGATGGCGCGGGTGCACTTGTGTTAATGAGTGAGACACGAGCAGAAAAAGAAGGAAAAGAGCCTTTGGCCTATATTGTCGGTCATGCGGAAGTGGCGGTTGAAGCTAAGGATTTCCCAAAAGCTCCGGGTTATGCAATCAATGAATTATTGAAAAAGACAGGGAAGTCTGTACAGGAAATTGACTTATTTGAAATCAATGAGGCCTTTGCAGCTGTTGCACTAGCTAGTGAAAAAATTGCCCATATTGGTTTAGAAAAGATCAACGTAAATGGAGGGGCAGTTGCCTTAGGTCACCCCATTGGTGCAAGTGGTGCAAGGATTATCATCACGCTAATGCATGAATTAAAACGTCGTGGAGGCGGACTCGGTATAGCAGCCATTTGTAGTGGAGGCGGTCAAGGGGATGCCATTTTGATTGAAGTGCCTAAGCAGAAATAAAAGGGACCTTATCCCACTTTTAGCAGGCGGTAAGATCCCTTATACTTCAAGATTTTGAGAGGCAAAGAAGTTAGGTGAGGACAACAGCACGTATTGTGTCCGAATCAATGATCACAGACTAAGAACGTAACATCTTGTTGCAACGTCTGTGTGAACCTCAACAACCATCAATGGGGAAATGAAAAAATCCCTATTGATGGAAGTTTCACTTTATTGGAGAGCTTGGTGAGTTTAGTCCAAGCTGAATTAATAGCAATGATAATAGCTTATTCACACAAATCAGGGGGAATAGAATATGCGATTTAAATTAACGGAAGAACATGAAATGATTCGAAAAATGGTCCGCGATTTTGCATTAAATGAAGTAGCGCCAACGGCAGTTGAACGCGATGAAGAAGAGCATTTTGATCGTGAAATTTTTAATAAAATGGCTGAACTAGGTCTTACAGGTATTCCGTGGCCGGAACAATACGGTGGTATCGGTAGTGATTATTTAGCGTATTGTATCGCTGTTGAAGAATTATCAAGAGTAGATGCTTCTATAGGGGTTACTTTATCAGCACATACTTCTTTAGCAGGCTGGCCGCTTTATAAGTTTGGATCAGAGGAACAAAAACAGAAATATTTACGTCCGATGGCTCAAGGTGAGAAAATGGGAGCTTACGGTTTAACAGAACCTGGTTCAGGATCAGATGCAGGTGGTATGAGAACAACTGCAAAACTAGTGGGCGATGAATATATTTTAAATGGTTCTAAAATTTTCATTACAAATGGTGGAGAAGCGGATATTTATGTTGTATTTGCATTAACAGATCCACAGTCTAAACAAAAAGGAACAAGTGCGTTTATTATAGAAAAAGACTTTTCAGGTTTTAGCATAGGGAAAAAAGAGAAAAAAATGGGCATTCGTTCATCACCTACTACTGAAATTATTTTCGAAGATTGTCGTGTTCCTAAAGAGAATCTGCTTGGTGAGATAGGGGATGGCTTCAAAATAGCCATGATGACATTAGATGGTGGTCGTAACGGAATCGCTGCTCAAGCGGTTGGTATCGCCCAAGGTGCTCTAGATGCTGCAGTGGATTATGCAAAACAACGAGTTCAATTTGGTAAGCCTATTGCTGCACAACAAGGAATTGGTTTTAAACTTGCGGAAATGGCAACAAATGTGGAAGCGGCAAGACTTCTTACATATCAAGCAGCTTGGTTAGAATCTGAAGGACTCCCATATGGAAAAGAATCAGCGATGTCTAAGTTGTTTGCAGGAGACACAGCTATGAAAGTGACAACCGAGGCTGTTCAAGTATTTGGCGGATATGGTTACACGAAAGAATATCCAGTAGAACGCTTTATGCGTGATGCAAAAATTACACAAATTTACGAGGGTACACAAGAAATTCAAAAACTTGTGATTTCGAGGATGCTTACAAAATAAAAGGATATTAAAACGGAATTTTGTATAAATCACTAGTTTGGAAGTGAAAGTTAGTGATTAAAAATAGAAGAAATATGCAAAAGTCGTAGAATGAACTAGCATAAACCTCTCTAATTTGTTTATAATGGTTTATATGTTTAATAAGCAGAATCAGTTTTTTTGAAGGTTTCAAGGAAACTGTCGAATAGAGAAGGGAAGTGCGCAAGTTGAGTTTAAAACAATTCTCAAAAGAAGATATTGTAGAGATGTCATTAATCGAACTAGCATACGAATTATTAGTAGAAAAAAATGAACCATTCTTTTTCAATGATTTAGTAGATGAAATTGCAACGTTAAAAGGAGCAAAAAAAGCAGAAGTCGCTTCTAAAGTTGCACAATTCTATACTGATCTAAATATAGATGGTCGTTTTACTTCACTTGGAGATAATCGTTGGGGATTAAAAACATGGTACCCAGTTGACCAAGTAGAAGAAGAAGTGGTACATACTGTCAAAGCGAAAAAGAAAAAGAAAGCTAAAGCAAAATCTAAAAAAGCAGCTGTTGTGGATGAAGATTTAGATTTAGAAGAAGACTTAGACGAAGATTTGGAAGACTTAGACGATTTAGACGAAGAAGATTTCGATGACAGTGATGATGACTTATTAGACGACGATGATGATGATGATGATATTGATGAAATCGATGAAATCGATGCGGATATTGATGTTGTTGATGATGACGATCTTCTCGATGATGATGATGATGATGAACTCGATAAAGATTTAATAGTAGATGAAGAATTTGAAATTGATGAGGAAGAAGAAGATTTGGAAGTCGAAGACGATAAAGAGAAAAAATAAAAGTCTAAAGTCTTTGCTCGTGTGTATGACCCCATTTATACAAATGAGCAAAGGCATTCCAATCAATTTATGAACCTTATTGAAAAAATAATCGCTCTTGACTTTTCAGTGCGAAATTTGTAGAATCATTTTTGGGCTCCTTTTAAAGGACACTATGATTGATTATATTGCTCCCTTACAATTAGTAGGCGGGGCTTTTTTATTTTTACCCGTTCTAAGAGCCGGGATTGAGGAAAAACCCCCATTGATGGAAGTTTCACTATATATCAGTGTGTAACTTCAAGTATGAGCCAATTTGGCTACTAGCTCCACCGACTAGCTTACTTAAGAAAAAATAAGAATAACTTAATTTTTCACGAGCTGAACAAGCCGGTTTCGCTTTCTTATTTGTAAACCTCTACAGATGATGGAATGGAAAATGACATCATTTTTTTATTTTTTCCAAATGAAATGTTTAAAAAAGTAGAAACTAGTAGAAGGCTGATTAACAGAATTAGATTAATGATTTAATTTTTCTTAATAATGTGATGCTGTAGCATCCATTGATCACGAATAAGCAACATGTAAAGACATTTTAAGAGGGGGATAACATATAATGACAAAGTATATTTTTGTAACAGGTGGGGTAGTTTCTTCCCTAGGAAAAGGGATTACCGCTTCATCTTTAGGAAGACTTTTAAAAAATAGAGGATTAAGTGTAACGATTCAAAAATTCGACCCGTATATTAACTTAGACCCAGGTACAATGAGCCCATATCAACATGGTGAAGTATTCGTTACGGATGACGGTGCTGAAACAGACTTAGATTTAGGTCACTATGAGCGTTTCATTGATATTAACCTAGGCAAACATAGTAATGTTACGACAGGTAAAATTTATTCAACGGTATTGAAAAAAGAGCGTCGTGGGGATTATTTAGGCGGTACAGTTCAAGTCATTCCTCATATTACGAATGAAATTAAAGACCGTGTTTTCCGTGCTGGAAAAGAAACAAATGCAGATGTCGTAATCACAGAAATTGGTGGAACTGTTGGGGATATCGAGTCACTCCCATTCCTTGAAGCCATTCGCCAAATTAAGAGTGATATCGGTATTGATAATGTTATGTACATTCACTGTACGTTAATTCCTTATCTTAGAGCATCTGGTGAGTTGAAAACTAAACCAACTCAACATAGTGTAAAAGAGCTTCGTGGTCTTGGAATTCAACCAAATATCATTGTCGCTCGTACTGAAAAATCAATTTCAGAAGATATGAAAGATAAATTAGCATTATTCTGTGATATTGATAAAAACGCTGTGATTGAATGTCTAGATGCTGACACACTATATTCAATTCCACTTGCTTTACAAGAACAAAATATGGATCAAATTGTTTGTGATCATTTAAAATTAAATGTTGGCCCAGCTGATATGGAAGATTGGAAAGCACTTGTTGAGAAAGTCACTTCTTTAACAAAGAAAACAAAAATTGCTCTTGTTGGTAAATATGTAGAATTGCAAGATGCTTATCTTTCTGTCGTAGAGGCATTGAAACATGCAGGATATGCATTTGATGCTGATGTTGAAATTGATTGGATTCACGCTGAAGAAGTAACAAAATCAAATGTGGCAGAATTACTTGGAAATGCAGATGGAATCCTTGTTCCAGGTGGCTTTGGCGATCGTGGGATTGAAGGGAAGATTGAGGCTATTGAATATGCACGTGTAAATAAAGTACCATTCTTAGGTATTTGTTTAGGAATGCAACTAGCATCGATTGAATATGCTCGTAATGTATTAAACATAGCCGATGCTCATTCAGCAGAGATTAAGCCTGAAACAAAAAATCCAATTATTGACTTGCTTCCAGAGCAAAAGGATATTGAAGATTTAGGTGGCACGCTTCGCCTTGGACTTTATCCATGTAAGCTAACAGAAGGAACAAAAGCTTTTGAAGCTTATAATGATGAAGTGATTTACGAACGTCATCGTCATCGCTATGAATTTAATAACCAATACCGTCAAGCGATGGAAGAAGCAGGATTTGTTTTCTCTGGTACGAGCCCAGATGGTCGTTTAGTAGAGATTGTCGAGTTGAAGGATCATCCTTGGTTTGTAGCGTCTCAATTCCATCCAGAGTTTAAATCTCGTCCAAATCGCCCTCAACCACTATTCAGAGAATTTGTGGGCACAGCATTAAAACAAAGTGAAAAATAAGATAAGCGGAAAAATACTTTGATAAAAAGGAGTTGTCCGAAAAGGGCAACTTCATTGATTCAAATTCAAGTACAAGATTAAGAAGGGGAATCCACAAGTCGAATAATTGACGTGGATTCCCCTTTATCGGTTTTGTTACTTAAGAATTGACAATAGCGATTGTACAAAAGGTGAGAGAGAG
>SMEO01000330.1_pt1 | contig 13601 bp, 15 predicted proteins | sample 2456251 | NCBI WGS metagenome assembly SMEO01 (sample SAMN10132594, study PRJNA489261) | soil metagenome | isolation source: day1 control-silt loam soil ammended | place: USA | reverse complement strand
TGGCAGATCTGCTACCTTCAACCTTATTGCCAACTGGTAACCTTTTATGTGGGATTTTCTATAGCATTGGTAGTATCATTGGTCCATTCATTGGAGGATTAGTGATTCAATATTTTAAAGGAGGCAGTTTCTTTTACAGTATAAGCATAATCCTCTTTATTATATTCATCGCACTTTTTTTCTTCAAAGAAAACAAGAATATCCTTCATCAACATCATGCGTAATAAATACATTTGGTAATACATCATTCAAGAACTTACAAAAGCCCTTCCTATTTATAAGCCGTGTTTAATTTCTGATGAGATTAAATACGGTTTTTTTCAAGGGGAGGAAGAAAAACGGGCCATTAAGTCATACCTTAGAGTACATCAACCTTCTCCATTAGGGCGATAAGTCGTGTTTTTCTTATAAATGATTATGATTCTTAATTAGAATTATTATTGTTTACATTTCAAAAAAATATGATATGATATACACATAGCAAAATAAAAATACGCCATTAGATACTTATTTTACAGTATATTTGATAGAAGTTATCATTTACAAGCAAAGAAATAAAGATGATTTTTGTTCTCAATTAAATATCAATCAATTGAGAATATAAATCATCTAATAAGGGGAGGAGAAATACAATGACAACAGATGCTAAACCATTACACCAGCCAGCAGCCATGGAAACATCTTGGCTTGAAAAAGTAAAACCGTATCTGGAACTAAGCGCAGCCCTTTTTAGTGGTGTTTTAATCCTGATTGGGTGGCTACTTGATAAAAACGGAATCGGAACGAGTGCGGTCATCATCTATTTACTTGCTTATGTAATCGGGGGTTTTGCAAAGGCAAAAGAAGGTATAGAAAGTACCTTTCATCATAAACAATTAAATGTTGAAATATTAATGATTCTGGCCGCCATTGGCTCAGCCATTATTGGTTACTGGACAGAAGGTGCCATCTTAATCTTTATCTTTGCATTAAGTGGTGCACTTGAAACCTATACGATGAATAAAAGTCATCGAGAAATTTCGGCATTAATGGATTTGCAGCCTGAAGAAGCAATGCGCATTACCAATGGGATCTCAGAAAAAGTAGCTGTTTCAGAACTTGTAATCGGTGACCACATTTTAGTGAAGCCAGGTGAACGCGTACCAGCAGATGGTAAAATCATTGATGGACGCACAAATATTGATCAGGCAGCCATTACAGGTGAATCTATTCCCGTAACGAAATCAATAGGTGACGAAGTATTTGCTGGAACGGTTAACTTACGTGGTTCGATTACCATCGAAATGACAAAACCAAGTAGTGATTCTTTATTTTCAAAGATTATTACCTTGGTACAATCTGCACAAAGTGAAAAATCACCTTCTCAGCTCTTCATTGAGCGCTTTGAAGGAACTTACGTTAAAACAGTGTTAATTGTCGTAGCATTAATGATGTTCGTACCCTACTATGCTTTAGGTTGGAGCTGGACGGAAACACTTTATCGAGCCATGATTTTACTCGTTGTTGCTTCACCATGTGCTCTTGTGGCTTCTATTATGCCAGCCACTTTATCAGCAATTTCGAATGGTGCTCGACATGGTGTCTTATTTAAAGGTGGAATTCATCTAGAAAATCTAGGGAACCTAAAAGCCATTGCATTAGATAAAACTGGTACCTTAACCAAAGGGAAACCAGAGGTAACAGATGTTGTATTCCGCGATGATTTAACGGAAGAAGATTTCTTATTTCATGTGGCTTCGATTGAAAATTATTCAAATCATCCACTTGCAACTGCCATTGTTCTTTATACAAAAGATCGAATGACAAAAAATTTAATCAAACCTGAAAATATGGAAGACATTTCAGGAAATGGTGTTCAAGCTTATTTTGACAAAAAGTTTTGGAAAGTCGGTAAGGCTAAATTTGTCAATAAAGAAGAAGCTGAGCAATTTCACAACGGAATTGCCCTAACCCTTGCTGAAGAAGGAAAAACCATCGTATATGCCCGTGATGAGAAAGGAATTGCAGGGATTATTACCTTAAAGGATACAGTTCGTGATGAAGCAATAGAAGCTATCGAAGCTTTTAAAACGCTTGGCATTCATACGGTAATGCTTACAGGTGACAGTGCAAAAACAGCAAAAGTGATTGCCAAAGAAAGCCATATTGATGCTTATATTGCTGAATGCCTACCTGAAACTAAGGTTGATGAAATTAAAAAGCTTAATGAGAAATTTGGTACAGTTGCTATGGTCGGTGACGGTATTAATGATGCACCAGCTCTTGCAACAGCTTCCGTTGGGATTGCCATGGGTGAAGGAACAGATGTAGCCTTAGAAACGGCTGATGTAGTATTAATGAAAAATCACCTTCCCCGCATCGCTGAAGCTGTTAAATTATCGAAAAGAATGAACCGAATCATTAAACAAAATGTTGTGTTCTCCATCTCAGTTATCATGATTTTAATTGCATCAAACTTCCTACAATTTCTAGACCTCCCTTATGGTGTACTCGGTCATGAGGGAAGTACAATTTTGGTTATCTTAAATAGCCTAAGATTGTTGAAAAATTAGAAAAGAAGCTGAGAAAAATGGGGATATCTGCACTCAGCAAAAATCCCAAAATTTCTAAAATACTTTAAAGAAGGGGCTATCCAAGTCATTTTTCCGACTATTGGATGCCCTTTTCATGTTTAGGAATGCTGATATATCAACATTCTTGATTTTCAAATTTCCATCGACTTGCCCTTTTCGGATATCCCCTTGCATGATGAAAACCCGAAAAAAGTCCTTCAAATCAAAATGAAGACCTTTTTTCTTACTCACTTACTACATTTTGGTCTTCATCAACAGGATGAAGACCATTTCTTTCTTTCATTTACATCATTTTGGACTTCATCACTCGGATGAAGACATTTTTCCTTACTCACTTACTGGACTTTGGTCTTCATTACCCGAATGAAGACCATTTTCCTCTCTCACTTACTACATTCTGGGCTTCATCAACCGGGTGAGATTACACTTGGCCTGCTACTTTCATAGACCCTACACAAACAAAAAAGCATCGTAAGGAAAACGGTTCGTTTTCCTTACGATGCTATACTTTTTGAGGGACTTATCTGATAGCCCCTACCTTTTTAATGATAACCGTTTTGTCCGTTAGCTGAACTGGACGTTTTATGTTTAGGATTGTTCTTCCCTTTTTGCTTCGTATTCTTTCCGCCTTTTTTCGAATCGTTGCTCATAGTATAGCCTCCTATTTAAAAGGTTTATTACTCTTATACTATTTGAAAAAACACGACTAACCATACAAGGAAACTCATGTACATTCTGGCTTTTTTTTCTCCCCTACTGAAGCATTGATTTCTCCCCCCATAATTATCATCCAACCACTTAAATAAAACCAACTCATTAACACAATGATTCCCCCCAGACTTCCATATGTAGTTGTATAATTACTAAGCTTATCTACATAAAAAGAAAAAACAAATGATACTGCCACCCATCCTATAGTTGCAAAAACTGCTCCCGGTAGCACACTTACACATTTTATTTTCTTATTAGGAGCAATCCAATATAACATAATAAATACAATGAATAGAACAATGGTACTAATCACCCAACGAAACATATTCCAAACTTTAGTAAATTGTTCAAAAATCCCAAGTTCTGTAAACAAAAACACACCAATCTGTTTACCAAACACCGGAAGAAGTAAAGCAACAAGAAAAACAAAAATCATCGCAAAAGTCAGCATAATCGACATTCCACGAGCAATAAAAAAAGAACGGGTTTCTTTCACATCATAAGCACGATTAAACGCACTAATAATAGAGTCCAGTCCATGAGACGCTGACCAAACTGTCCCAATAACACCCAAAGAAAGTAGCTTCACATTTCCTTGCATGACTTCATTTAAACTCTCTTCAATTAAATCCATTGATTCCGCTGGAGCAAAAGTTTGCAACGTACGTAGAATTTCTTCTTGAGAATAAGGAAGATAAGCTACTAAAGTAAATAAAAATATAAACAGAGGGAACATCGAAAGTAGGAAGAAGTAAGCCAGTTGTGCGGCAAGACCAGAAATATCATCGTCTATTAGCCTGCGTAATATGTCCTTTGCAAATTTCCATTTCATCCATACCCGTTTTTCACTCATACCATCACCTCAGGTCAATTGCATGGCCTGTTCACTCAATAAGTAAACGTCCTATATCACTATATTGTCTACATTCATCGCTTAGCTATTCTTCTCTATGCCCTAGTATGGGGAAAACCAAAGTCTATATCATTTTTATTGACATCTATTTCTAATCATGAAAAGATGTACGAAAAGCGGAAGGAGATTTTCCATGGATTTAACTAAAAATAGCCCAGAAGCGGTAGATTTTATGGTAGAAGCTATCAAAGAAAAACTAAGAATGATGAACATCGGCGCCATCAAATCCGATTCCTTCAATGCAGAAATGCATGAAGAGTTACATGAACTATATGAAATGGTTATGCGCAAACAAAAATTTAGTCCGAGCGAAATGGAAGCAATTGCTGAGGAATTGGGCAGATTACGGAACCTTTAATCCCATTTATGAAAGGAAAACTGTATGTTGATCCAATTTAGTTTAGAGAAGAAAAGAGTTTTAATTGAAAAGATTCAAGCATACCTTTTATTTACAATGAAGGCATCAAAGACGCAAAAAAACTGATTGAAGACCGATTAGGACATATCGAAGAAGATTTATATTCTTTGGAAAGACCTCTTAAATGAAGCACAGGGACAGAAGTAAGCATCTGTCCCCGTGTTTCGTTCTTACATTTTCTTAAATCCAAAGATAAAACAAGCCCTCATTAACCCCTAAATTATACATATAGTAAATTCCAAACGCCGTACTAATCACGCCCATTGTCATGGTGAGTGCTCTATTCATGATCAACCGTTTCTTACTTAATACAAACGGAATGCCAATAATCGTCGTAAAGAAAAGCATGCCTATAACCGTTCCGGCACCAAATATTAAGATATACATAACGGCTTCCCAAACACTCTTAACCGTACTCATCGTTAATAAAATCATCGCACCACTTCCAGCTAAACCATGAACGAGGCCAATCAACATGGATTTTAAAAGTGAAACTTTTTTATGCTCATGTATATGAGCATGTTTACCTTCATGCTGATGGGAATGGATATGTTTATGATTATGTTCATGTCCATCATGTTCATGTTCATGCTCATGCACATGGACATTTTTAAGAGAAAGAATCGTTGTCGCCCCAAGATAAACAAGCATAATTCCTACTAAAAATTCTAAAGACATCGCCAATGTCTCTGGAATTTCACCTTTCATAAGAATGAAAGTAATACCAACAATAAATAAGGTGGCCGTATGACCGATCCCCCAAAATACACCTGCAAGCGAAGCATGCCAGATTTTTTTGCTTTTACTTGCAATCGTAGAAACAGCAATCACATGATCTGGCTCAATGGCATGCTTAATTCCTAAAATAAAACCTAACGCCAACACAGATAGTAAGGTAATCTCCATCCAATCCTCCCCCAAGATTCAATTCTTTCTAAGTGATTGAGGTGAATCTGAAATAACATTCAGATACCCAGCAACCGATTTAATATGCTGGGTTCCCTTCACTCTATACCTTAGTATTTTCTTAAGAAGCTGGGGCTTGTATAAAACCACTCCTGACTAATCATATGATGGCAATCCGAAAATATTCTTTCTATTGCTTGGGTAGAGTTTGCTAACACGCGAATAGTAAACCCTTTGATTGGCAACAAAGATATCCCCACTTTATAAGCATGTGTATGTAAACTTAGGGCATGATATAATCGATCAATAAATTCGGGGCTTGTTTGTTCTCCTACTACAATCATAGAGCCTAAATGAGAAAATCCTTCCATGTAGCCAATTGACTTCATATTCTGGGTAGCTGGGGTCAACTTAATGTGATCATATACGACAAGCTCATCATCCATATGGATTTCATTGATTAATTGAAGCATGTCATAACTGAACCGTTCTCCCTCAGGAGACCATCCAGGCGTAATAATGTCACAATAAAGGAATGTAGCGCCTTTTTCCATATGAATGATATTTTTTTGTTTATACCGGGCATATTGGTAGGCAATGAGTGGATCTGGAATATATTCCAGATAACTTCCTTCCTGTAAATATATTTCTGTTTCCTGATATGCAGGTATATGTGGTGTTTTATATACTTTTGTCGATGATTGTGTCGTTAAGGTGAGACTAGCGTTATTCGCTAATGAAATTTGTATCTTATAACGGTCACCGTCCAAATAACCTCCACCTGGATTTAACATATAATAACAGGCTTTACCCGAACCATCATGATAAATGGGACGCATAACCTTTAGCGCCCCCTGAAAATACACATTCTTAGCAACGGTCTTTCCCCTTCTATTTTCCGCTTCTAAGCGTAAAATTCCTGTCCAGTCCCCCATTTAAGCTAGTCCCTTTAATAATGCATTCTGTTTAAGCCAGTCTACGACATGGTCCAATCCAGTATTATCTTTTAAATTCGTAAAGATAAACGGTTTATTTCCACGGAAGACCTTTGTATCTGATTCCATCACTTCTAAGCTTGCTCCAACATGGGGGGCTAAATCAATTTTGTTAATAATAAATAAATCCGATTTAATCATTCCCTGTCCGCCTTTTCGCGGAATTTTTTCACCTTGAGCCACATCAATAATATAGATTGAAAAATCGACAAGCTCTGGGCTGAACGTTGCAGCCAGATTATCTCCACCACTTTCCACAAAAATAAGCTCTACGTCCGGATGTTTCTCTTTTAATTCATCAATCGCCGCAAAATTCATCGAAGCATCTTCGCGAATCGCCGTATGCGGACACCCTCCTGTTTCGACACCGATAATACGGTCTGCAGGTAGCACACCATTTTGCATTAAAAATTTTGCATCTTCTTTTGTATAAATATCATTCGTAATCGCAGCCATGCTGATTTCACCATTTAAATATCGTGTCAGCTTTTCGACCAACATCGTTTTTCCGGCCCCAACAGGTCCACCTACGCCAATCTTAATCGGTTCCATAAAAAACATCCTTTCCTTTAGAAAAACACGACTTATCGCCTTTATGGCGAAGGTCGATGCTTTTGTTATCTTTTAAAGGTAAACTTTCTTAAGTTACAACATTACGACATAAAAATCCGAATATTCACTCGCTCATGTTTCATCTGTGCCAACTCTAAACCTGGAGAGATGATGCCAAAATCCTCTTCATTTACATTTTGGACTTTTTCGGTAGCCTGAATTAAAGCACCCTGAAACTCCTGAATTGTTTTTTGACCAGCTGTCTGACCCAAAGGAATCGCTCTAACCGCATTTTGTACAAGACTGGAAATGGTCGAATGCAAATAAAAGAGTGTAGTCGTTGATTTTGAAACAGCTAAATGATGACCGATGATTGTAAACACAATAGATGGGTGCCCAAAGGATTGCTTTTGATTAATTCTTTTTCTATATTGAGAAAGAGTAAACACCTCATATAAAGATTCTATGAGATGTAACATACGCTCTCCGATTCTTTGGGTACCTTCCCTCGTCTCACGCGGTAAATTTTGAACGGTTAGCATTCGATCAATCTTCCACACTTTTTCTAGATTTTTTTCCTCTAGCGCTTCATAAACTAAGCGGGAAGCAAGCCCATCTGAATAGACGAGCTGCTCATTTAAATACACACGAAGCCACTCCGAAAATGAAACTTGATCATATACTTGATTTTCCTGAATATAAGTCTCTAAACCATATGAATGACTAAACGCTCCTGTTGGAAAGTTGGAGTCACAAAGTTGAAATAAAGAAAGAATGCTCTTATCCATGGCTATGGCCAATATGGCGGAAGGCTTGTTTTACTTTTCGATCTTCCCGTTTAAATGGAATGTTCAATTCTTGCAGTAATTCTTCGACTAAATAATCATATTGTACAAGCATGTCATTCTCTTCAAACTGAGCAGGGAGATGACGATTGCCCAATTGATGAGCAATCGTCCCCATTTCTTTTAAGCTACGCGGACTAATGACTAATAAATCGTCAGATAACACGTCAACGATAATCATATTTTTGTCATCCATAAATAATACATCGCCAGCTATGAGATCACGAGGTTCTTTTAAACGAATTCCGATTTCCGTACCATGGTCCGTTGTCACTCTTTGAATTCGTTTGACTAAATCCGCACTTTCAAGAAATACTTTTTCCTTATGACGTTTTAATAGCTCTTCTTTGTCCATCTGTTCAATATTCGTTACAACATGTTCGATAATCATCTTTTTCACCTCAAAATAGAAAATATCGTTGGCCCATTGGCACTTTGTCCACAGGCTCACAAGTAATGAGCTCACCATTCACTTTTACCTCATAGGTTTGCGGGTCAACCGTGATTTCTGGCGTTTCTGAATTCAGCTTCATATCTTTTTTCGTTAATTTTCGAATTCCACGTACAGGAAGGATGATTTTTTCCAATCCAAGCTTTTCATGAACCTTATCATCAAAAGCGGCTTGAGAAATAAACGTAATTGAAGTTTTTGCTAAGGCTTTTCCATACGATGCATACATCGGACGATAAATAATTGGCTGCGGTGTTGGTATCGATGCATTGGCATCGCCCATTAAGCCTTGCACAATCATTCCATTTTTTAGAATAAGTTCCGGCTTCACTCCAAAAAATGCTGGATTCCAAAGCACAAGATCCGCGATTTTTCCTACTTCCACAGAACCTACATATTCAGAAATCCCATGAGTGATTGCAGGGTTAATGGTAAATTTTGCAATATAGCGTTTTACACGATTATTATCAGAAAGCTTGCTATCTCCTTGCATCGTTCCTCTTTGTTTTTTCATTTTATCTGCGACTTGCCAAGTTCGTAAAATGACTTCCCCAATCCGTCCCATCGCTTGAGCATCGGAGCTCACCATACTAAATACGCCCATATCTTGAAGGACATCTTCGGCTGCAATGGTTTCCTTTCTAATCCGGGAATCAGCAAAGGCAAGATCTTCAGGTACTGATGGATTTAAATGGTGGCAAACCATCAGCATGTCCAGATGCTCGTCAATCGTATTAATCGTATAAGGCAAGGTTGGATTCGTAGAGGACGGCAGAACATTCATGAAGCCCGCCGATTTAATTAAATCTGGAGCATGCCCTCCACCAGCACCTTCTGTATGATACATATGAATCACACGGTCTTTAATCGCCGCCATCGTATTTTCAACAAAACCGCCTTCATTTAAGGTATCTGCATGAAGGGCAACTTGAACGTCATATTGATCCGCTACTCGGAGTGCATGGTCGATGGCAGAGGCTGTAGCTCCCCAATCTTCATGAACCTTTAGTCCAATTGCGCCTGCCCGAACTTGTTCAACTAACGGTTCCTCTGCTGCTGCTTGTCCTTTTCCTGTTAATCCAATGTTAATTGGCAATCCTTCTATAGCTTCTAGCATACGGTGAATATTCCATTCACCTGGAGTTACCGTTGTCGCCCTTGATCCAGCAGATGGACCTGTCCCTCCACCAATCAATGTGGTCAAACCCGAAGATAAGGCTGTTTCTACTTGAGCAGGATTAATAAAATGAACATGTGTGTCAATCCCACCAGCTGTTAAAATCATTCCCTCACCAGCAATGACTTCCGTAGAGGCCCCAATCACAATGTCTACCCCATCCATTACTAAAGGATTGCCAGCTTTTCCGATTCCGGAAATTTTCCCGTCACGAATACCAATATCTGCTTTATAAATCCCGGTGTAATCCAAAATAACTGCGTTCGTAATGACCACATCTGGAATGCCTTCTCCACGGGTTACAAGTGGTTGCTGCCCCATACCATCACGAATGACTTTCCCCCCACCAAAAACAACTTCCTCACCATACGTTGTATGATCTTTCTCAATTTGAATAAATAAATCTGTATCCGCTAAACGTATGGAATCTCCTGTCGTTGGTCCGTACATTTCAGCATATTGTTTTCTCGTCATTTTAAAACTCATTGCCCAGACCCTCTTTCCACAGATCCATCCGTTTTATTGTTGAATCCATATACACGTTTTTCTCCGCCGTAATCCACCAATTCCACTTCTTTTTCATCCCCTGGCTCAAAACGAACTGCAGCACCCGATGGAATATTCAATCGTTTTCCAATTGACTCTTCTCTGTTAAATTGAAGAGCTTCATTCACTTCATAAAAGTGAAAGTGAGATCCAATTTGTACAGGTCGATCCCCTGTATTCGTTACAGAAAGCTTGGATGCCGTTCTGCCTGCATTACAAATAATGTCTTCTTCTTTTAAAAATAATTGACCTGGTTCCATTTCCATGTGAGTATGCCTCCTGTCGCTTATTATCGAATTGGATCATGTACCGTTACTAGTTTTGTTCCATCAGGAAAAGTAGCTTCTACTTGAATATCATCAATAATATCTGGAATGCCTTGCATGACATCATCACGAGTTAAAATAGTTGCCCCATATTCCATCAACTCAGCAACAGTCTTTCCATCACGCGCTCCCTCTAACACTTCATAGGTAATTAAAGCCACAGCTTCTGGGTAATTTAATTTTAATCCTCGTTCTTTACGGCGCTTAGCAAGATCTGCCGCTACAACAATCATGAGTTTATCAATCTCGCGCGGTAATAATTGCATAGTAAGCCTCCCTTTCGAATTTTTTGTAAAAAAATCCAATCCACACAATTCATTAGTTTTTCCATTTTAACTCCATTTAAACGACTAATGATAAAAATTAAAAATTAAAAAAGGGAAACGTCCATAGATAGGCTTATACAGCCTACTTAATCACGCCTAATACTGTATTCCAAATTTTAAAAAGAATAGTCTTTTAATCACAGGGGATTCTAGTATATGCAATCAGATAAGCACTAATATATTTAACACTTTAGATAAAGTGAAACTTCCATCAGTGGGGGTTTTCTTCATCCCCCACTGATGGTTAGTTGAACCAATCGGATACAATACGTGCTTGTTGATCCCCCACCTATCTTCTTTGGTTGCTCAGAATCTTGAGGTGGGGTCTTACTGCCCGTTAAGGCGGGATAAAACAAGTTTTGAAAAGAGGAAAATCACATGAAAAATAATGAGGAATCTTTATCATCTAGAGGAATATATTCTTCATTTCTATCTGCATCATTAAAAGGAATCTCACAGGTCATATTTATTGAGAATATCATTTCTGGACTCCTCATTTTATTAGCCATAACGGTAGCTTCCTACAAATTGGGGATCATCGCTTTGTTATCAGCTTTCATTGGGACATTCATTGGAAAAGTGGGTGGTGCAGACAGAGAAGCTATAAATCAGGGATTATTCGGATATAACTCAGTGCTAACTGGCCTTGCACTAACCTTATTTTTAAGCGGGCCCTATCATTGGATCATTGCTTTAATCGGAGCTGCCTTAACAGCTATTCTTACAGCCGCTATGATGCATGTCATGAGAAATACAGAAATTCCAATCCTCACATTCCCCTTTATCGTACTAACATGGTTTATGCTCCTTGTTTCTTATCGTTTAAAAGTCATTCATTTAAGCCCTACATTAGTGCCTCAGGATTTAGCACGCTGGGAACTAAACATAGAAGGGGAATTAAATTGGATAGAGGGAGCTTTTAATGGAATTGGGCAAATTTTTTTCTTGGATAATTCTTTCTCTGGAGTTTTACTTTTTATTGCTGTATTTTGGGCAGGGTGGAGAGGAGGAGTTTACGCCATTCTAGGAAACGCAGTAGCATTACTAGCCGCATACGTACTTGGAGGAGAACACACATTAATTATAGAGGGTCTCTACGGCTACAATGCGATTTTAGCCATATTAGCAGTAGCTATTGTATTTAACATGAATCGCCACCGTTATGCCCCTTTATCAGGAATCATTGCAGCCTGTCTAACCGTGCCGCTTACAGCAAGTGTAAGCACTTGGCTTTTACCATATGGACTTCCAGCACTGACCATGCCTTTTGTTCTCAGTTCATGGATTTTCCTCGGAGCAAGAAAAGTGTTACCTAAAATCTGATAGGGTTCCTTAGGTCAAACGGGAATAATCCTGTTCCTGTCCGAAGTCGTTTTCCTCCCTATCCGTAAACGGGTGGGCTTCCAACAACTAAGGTTCTGTGAAGGCAAAAAAAAGTCCCCTTTTAGCAAATGGATTCTTGTTGACTATAAGGGGATTTGTACAAAGTATTTGTTATTGTTCTGTCAAAATAATCGGCCCATTCTTTGTTAATGCAATTGTATGTTCATATTGAGCAGAATACTTTCCATCAGCAGTTGAAGCGGTCCAACCATTTGGATCTCTTACCACTTTATATGTTCCCACGTTTACCATTGGTTCAATCGTAAAGACCATTCCCTCTTTCAAGCGTAAGCCCTTATTTGGTAGCCCATAATGCGGTACTTGTGGTTCCTCATGAATAACGTTTCCTATACCATGGCCAATAAAATCGCGTACAACTGAAAAGCCTTCAGGTTCTACATAAGATTGAATGGCATGACCAATATCACCTATTCGATTACCAGGAATAGAAACTTCAATGGCACGATATAATGATTCTTTCGTTACTTGTAACAGCCGTTCTGTTTCTTCGGATACCTGGCCAACTCGATAGGTCCACGCTGAATCTGAAAGTGCTCCATTATAATTGACAACCATATCAATGGTCACAATATCTCCGTTCTTTAGCGGTGTCTTTCTAGGAAAACCATGACAAATTTCTTCATTTATACTTGCACAAGTCGCGTATTTATACCCTTTATACCCTTTTTGTTCCGGCTTTGCCCCCTGTTTCTTTAAATATCCATCCACAAACTCTTCAATTTCCCAAGTAGTTACCCCCGGATGTATGAGCTTTGCAATTTCCTTATGACAAGCAGCAAGAACTTTTCCTGATTCATGCATCGCCTGTATTTCACGTTCGGACTTTAATACAATCACTGATGACACTCCCTTTTTTAAATGTGCTACTCTTTATCATACTGCAAAAAAATGCAGATTAAAACCACGATGTAAAGAAATGTGGCAGTAGCCCGTTGTAGATTTTCTCCTTAAACGGATTGTTATTTTATAGATGAAGTTAATGTTTGTAGCGAAAATGAGAATACGAGAAGGGGTTAACCTTTTCTCGTATCCTCATTATCTTCATGATGTGGATATTTACCAACGACATGAATAGCGCTTATGATTCGTTTATTAATCCACTTTCTATTTTCTTCCGTATTTAGCTTAGCAAACACTAATTCCCTACCCTCATCAGTTGTTACATAATAATTAGGAAGACTATTCAAACTTAATGTAATAATATCACTTTTGCATTTATTACATTTACAGAATGTTTGATATTCTGACCCTGACATTAATATTTGAACCCAAGTCACGACTATTTCTTCCATTATATTAACATAGTCTCTATCCATAGAATTTCCTTTCTACCCGTTACTATCTATACTGTTAAAAGATCCATTTTTAATCTATATGTTGTATTTATACACTAAATAGAAAAACCTGTCATCTGACAGGTTTTGTTAAAAAATAAGAAAGTATACAATTTTGCTGTGT
>SMEO01000537.1_pt1 | contig 13652 bp, 20 predicted proteins | sample 2456251 | NCBI WGS metagenome assembly SMEO01 (sample SAMN10132594, study PRJNA489261) | soil metagenome | isolation source: day1 control-silt loam soil ammended | place: USA | reverse complement strand
CAAGAATATGTGACCTGGGAAATGGGTGTGCTGGAGAAACTGGAATCTCTAGAACAGTTACGGGTACTGGAAAATGGACACCGTATTGCCATTGCGGTGGCTGAAGCCAATTTGCCGCCAGGTGTAGATACCCAGGAAGATCTGGATCGCCTGAATCAGATGGATCTTTCCCATTTTGCCTAAGAAGAGTCAAATACATGCCTTTTGATGTCAATGCACATATCTATCCATGGCAGCAACAGGTTTGGGAAACCCTGACCGGGCGCTTTCCCAAGCTTGGGCATGGTTTATTATTTTATGGAAAAAAAGGCTGTGGCAAAGAAGCGTTTACCCAACAGTTTCTGGCATGGGTGTTATGCCTGAATCGTCAGCCTGCCGGACCATGTGGTGAATGCAGCAGCTGTCAATGGTTAAAGGCAGATACCCATCCCAACTATGTGCATATCAGTACTGATGAAGACAATAAAAAACAGAATGCCAAAATCAAGATTGAGAAGATTCGTGATCTTTTGCCTTTTGTGCAACAAACTGTAGATGGCTGGCGCGTGATTGTGATTGAGCCGGCAGAAGCCTTGAATATTGCCTCTGCCAATGCCTTGCTCAAAACACTGGAAGAACCCGGTGATAATACAGTCATTATTTTACTGGCAAATCATTATTTAAAATTACCCGCGACCATCCGCAGTCGTTTGCAGCATTTTGCCTTGGACCGGATTTCCGCCGAGCAATTTAACGATTATATCCAGAATCAGCTTCCGGATGCAGGTTCTAGCCAGCAACAGTTATTGATGAACCTGTCCAATCAGATGCCGTTACAGGCACTAGAGGTTGCACAAAGTGCCTGGCTGCCACTGCGTCAGGAATTCCTGCAAGACTGGCAAAAACTGGTGATGCAAAAAAATATGCCGCTTGCAATTGCGACCAAATGGAACAAAAGCCTGAGCTTTGGTGAATTTGCTCCCATGTTTGAATACTTGTTGTCCGATTTAATTTGTGTCAAGCTCAATCAAACGGTGAAAAACATTGATCTTGAGTTTAATGTGCTTGCCGAACAATATTCATTAGCAGCACTTTTTAAAATTTATGAAGTCAAGCTGATGAATCTTTAATTAAGGGGAAATCACATGCAACCACGTATGGGCGGTATTATTCAGGCCAATATTCCTGATATTGAAACACTGTTTGCCAGCTATATGCCTTATGTATGGGGTGGTGGACTGTTTATTCCGTCCAAGCAGCCGGTCAAGCTGGGTGAAGAAGTTTTTGTATTGACCACTTTGCCTGAACAGACCCAGAAAATTCCTTTAACCGGTAAAGTGATCTGGGTCTCGCAAAAGCAGAATGGCATCAAGCCACAAGGCTTTGGCATCCAGTTAAGCGGTGAAAAGGGTGTTTATTTCAAAAATGAAGCAGATCGTCTGGTTGCAGGTCTTAAATCTGAAGGGCGTAAAAGTTACACTATGTAGTTCATTTAGCTGTGGTAGGAACGCATTGTGTTTGTAGATACCCATTGTCATTTAACGATGCTGGATTTAACGCCGTATAACGGTGATCTGGATCAGGCACTCGCACAGGCCCGTGAAGCGGGTGTATCCAGATTCATGAGTATCTCGGTCGATCTGGATGATCATATCGCGCTGGCGAAAATTGCCGCGCGTCACCCGGATGTCGGTTATACCGTCGGGGTACATCCTTGCGAAGATGCTGCAACTATGGCGCGTGCCACGACTGAATATCTGGTCGAGCTGGCACAACCAGAAAAAGTCTGGGCGCTCGGTGAAACCGGTCTGGATTATTATCACAGTACAGATTTTGTCGAAGAACAAAAAGCCTGCTTTGCCCGTCATATCCATGCTTCGCAAATCACTAAGAAACCGGTGGTGGTACATACCCGTGCTGCCAAGCATGATACCGTGGATATTATCCGTGCGGAAAAATCCACGCATGGCATCTTGCATTGCTTTACTGAAGATTGGGAAACTGCCAAAGCGGTTTTAGACTGCGGTTATTATGTCTCATTTTCCGGGATTATCTCGTTTAAAAATGCCCAGGATCTGCGTGATGTGGCCAAACAGGTTCCGCTGGATCGTGTACTGATTGAAACCGATAGTCCTTATCTTGCGCCGATGCCATATCGTGGTAAATCTAACGAACCTAAATACGTTCCTTATGTAGCCAAAGCGCTTTGTGATGTATATGATAAGTCGCTAGAAGAAATGGCTTCTATCACAAAGCAGAACTTTGAAAATCTTCTAAATTTAAAGTAAATAAAGTTATATAAAGTACAAGAGAGTTTATAGGGTGAAGATGGATCGTCAGGCTCAGTTTCGAGCAAGAGAAACCTTGATTTTTCAAGTCGCAGAGCAGCTCCTGCTGGAAAATGGTGAAGCAGGAATGACGCTAGATGCGCTTGCTGCTGAACTTGATCTGGCCAAAGGGACACTCTATAAACATTTTCAGAGTAAAGATGAACTGTATATGTTGCTGATTATCCGTAATGAGCGCATGTTGCTGGAAATGATTCAGGATAGTGATAAAGCTTTTCCTGAACATCTGGCCTTCTTTATGTTGCACCATTTACATCATCCGGAACGTACGGTGCTGTTCCATCAGATTGAAGAACGTCTGTCGACGACTGGCGTGGGAATTCAGCATCTATTCAGTGAACTGTATCAGGTACGCAAACAGCGTTTACGCCTGATCATCCGCATGACAGAAAGTTATCTGGTTTCAATTCATAGCCGCATGTCGGTGCGTGACTATCTGGCGTCGATCTGGTCACTGACCCATGGCGCCGCTGCAATTCTCAATTCCAGTTTTTATCAGCGTTATCTGGGTTCACGCGATACCTTGCGCGTGGCCTATATCGATCAAGCACTGGCTTTGCCAAAGCAGGTGCATTCTGCCGAGCAGTTTGCCTAAGGTTAGAGCTTAGTATGATCAGATCATCTCACAGCGCAGTTCGTGGCTTTACCCTCATCGAATTGATGGTGGTGATTGTGATTATGGGAATCATGGCCTCACTGGTATTGCTGAATACCAGTGGTGTCGATCAGCGTAAGGCCATGCAGGCACGCGAGATTTTGTTATTAGACTTGCAGCGGGTCATGCGTGAGGCGAATGACCAGTCCAGAATACTGGCGCTTGATATGCAACCCGCGACCGATGTCTCGCCATTTCGTTATGGGATTGTAGAATATCGTTCAGCAGCGCAGACTGAACAGAACCTGCAAAATGAAAAATGGCAGAGTTATACAGAATTTAAATTACGTAAGCTGCCGGATCATGTGTCTTTTCGGATTCAGGGGCTAGAACAACAGCGTTATGCCCGTGCGCAAAATCGTGATCTGACGCAGGTGAATTCTCCGCAATTGATCTGGCTGGGGAATGGTGAGGTCAAGCCGGTACGGATTCAGTTCTTTTTAGAAGATCGCGAAGTCGGCTCTGCGATTGAGGTGGATCATCTGGGTAAAATCAATGAAATCTAGATCTTTCAAGCAAAGTGTGTGCTCCAGGCTGATCAAACCATTTAAATCGAGTGCTGATCGATTGCATTGTGGGCACTTCGAGCAGAGCTCTTGGTCTTGCGCAGCGGTGAAACAGCATTTCACTCATCGCAGCTCAGGCTTTACCTTGCTGGAAGTTATGGTTGCACTGGCAATTTTCGCCACCGCAGCCATGACGCTGACCAAAGTCGCGATGCAATATACCCAGTCAACCTCGAATGCCATTCTGCGCACCAAAGCACAGTTTGTTGCCCTGAACGAAGTGGCTCAAATGGAAATCAATCAGCAATGGATGGATGGTACGGCCTCCAAACAGCTGACCCAGCAAGGCGAAACCTGGCAAATTGACAAGCGCAGTGAACCGACGATCAGTCCCAATGTGCAGCGTATTGAACTACAGGTCAGTCTGGTCAATCAGGAGACTGGTCAAGTTGCATCCGGGATCAGCAGCTTGATGTTCTTTAATCATCGCATGAACAATACGCCATGAAGCCTAAAGGATTTACCCTGGTCGAATTATTGGTTGCCATTGCAATCTTTGCGGTACTGTCTGCTTTGGGCTGGAAAGTTTTTGATTATATTGTCAAAACCAAAGATCAAAATGCAGTACATGAACAGCGTCTAGGTCAGCTACAGGAAACCTATCAGCAAATTTTACGGGATACGGTACAGGCAGTCCCTTTAACGGCCAATATCAATAGTGATATTCAACCGGCTCTGGTTTTGCAAAATGGCCGTTTTAATTTTAGTAAAACTGGCGTGACTGATCCTCTGGAGGAGGGTATTTCGCCAGATGAACGCATTGAATATCAGTATCGGGCCGATGAACAAAAACTGTATCGACTGAAATATCGCAACCTGAATCAGACCGGTCGTGATCAACCTGAATCCAGTATTTTATTATCGGACGTTGAGCAATTTCAGGTTGTGGTGCTGAATCCAAATGAACTCACACAGTGGCCTGATTCTTCTATGGATTTAAATCAGCTAGAGCAGAAACAGCGCTTGCCCAAAGGCATTAAAATCAATTTAACCGTGAATGGCGTCAGCTATGAGTGGCTGTTTAGTTTATTAAATACGGACTTTTTGCTTGATAATCAGAATACAGGTCAACCCGGCTAAGAATCATAAAAAATGAAAATGAATAAACAGAGGCTGAAGCAGCAGCAGGGCATTGCACTGATTACCATTCTGGTGATGGTGGCATTGGCGACTATTCTGGCAGCCACGATTGCCCAGCGTCAGGCTGCAACTGCTGAAAGTACCGCCTATCTGATGCGGCAAAATCAGTCGCTGATGTATGCCAAAAGTGCCGAAGCCTTTTTTTCTGAATTACTGGTGGATGATGCTGAAAATGCCGCAGAGGTTGATCATCTACAGGAAACCTGGGCGCAGCCGATGCCGGCTTTTCCGGTCGATGACGGCTATGTTTCCGGAATCATCCAGGATGAATCGGGCAAGTTTAATTTAAATAGCCTGATCACTGCTGAAGATAGCGTCAATGAAAATGCCAAAGCATGGTTCGAGCTGATTTTAAAACGTGCAGGTTTGCCAGCGCAGCTCAGTGAAGCCGTAATTGACTGGCAGGATGAAAACGAGCTGGTGAGTGGAGGTATGGGTGCCGAATCTAATTATTATCAAGGCTTACCGAATGCCGCTTTACCACCGAATGCAAAATTTCATAGCGTAGAGGAATTAAAGCTGGTACGTGGTTTTGAAGAAAATAAGTACAAACTGATAGCACCTTATCTGAGTGCTGCACCGATGCAGGAAAGTCCGGTCAATATTAATACAGCATCTGCTTTTCTTTTAGCCAGTATGGATGAAAAACTGGATGTGAATGCGGTACAGCAATTGCTGGATCAGCGACAGGCCAATTTGGAACACTTTTCTAATGTGTCTGAGTTATGGTCACTCGAACCGTTTGCGCAAGTCGATGCTGCCAAGCGTAATCTGTTTAATAGCCTGCTCGGAGTGCAATCCAATTATTTTAAAGCTCAGATCGAAGTGGTCTTGAGTGAACGCAAGCGCCAGTTCAGTAGTGATCTGGTTCGTCAGGACAAACAGGTATATGTGGCTTATCGCAGTATGGAACCCTTTTAGTCAGGGCTTATTCAGTTATACCGTTAGTCTAAATCTGAACAGCAGCTTGATCCCTTTTCCCTATCAGGCTGAACAGCAAAATTAATCCTCAAAGCTGTAGTTTTGCTTTATAATCAAAATCAATTCACCTATTTTTTGACGACATTACGGCATATGTTAATTCGTAAGTTATTTAAGTTTGAGAATGCTCATATTGTGCGTAACTGCACGTCAGATCGCTGTAAGCGTTCGATCCATGGCCATAGTTATAAAGTCGAGCTACTGTTAAAAGCCTCGAAGTTAGATCATGGGCAAATGGTCTATGACTTTGGTCTGCTTAAAGGTGTGATTAAGGATTTCTTTGATTCTTTCGATCATGCGATCTGTTTCTGGCAAAATGACGACCCGGAATATATTCAGGCTTGCAAAACTTTCAGTGCGCGATGGGTGTCGTTACCGGTATCACCATCGGCAGAGCAGTTTTCACGTATCTTTTTCTTTCTGGCGCAACAAGTGCTGGCATCGACCGTGACTCAAAATGGCGAAGGTGATGTCGAAGTCTATTCTGTGATTATGCATGAAACCGATACCGGTTATGCACAAAGCTTTTTAGAAGATATTCAAAATGAACAGATGGGCATTCTGAGTCTGGATCAAATTGAGTTTTCTGAACAGGTGCAAGCTGAATGGACCGATCCGGACATGTTGAACAAGCTGAAACAGGGCACAGCATTTCATAACCCGACTGTAGATTTACAGGTACAGATTTAAAGTCTGCGTGACTTTAAATCCATTGACATAGATTTAGGATTGAAGAATGTCTTTAAATGAACAGCAACTGGCCAAACTGAATAAGGTTCAGTTGGATGAAAGCTGGAAATATGGATTGAGTGAGTTTTTACTCAGTCCGAAAATGGACGAATTAAAAGCTTTTCTGATTGAAGAAAAAAAAGCAGATAAAACAATTTATCCTCCCAATCATCTGATTTTTAATGCCTTGAATACCACGCCGCTCGATCGGGTTAAAGTGGTCATTTTAGGGCAAGATCCTTATCATGGCCCGAATCAGGCGCATGGATTAAGCTTTTCGGTGCAAAAAGGGGTTGCATTGCCGCCATCTTTGCGTAATATTTTCCACGAGTTACATGCGGATGTCGGGGTTGAACGACCAAAGCATGGTGACTTGACGCATTGGGCAGAGCAGGGTGTGCTTCTGTTAAATGCAGTACTGACTGTAGAGGCAGGTCAGCCGACTTCGCATCAAAAGCGCGGTTGGGAAGAATTCACCGATCACGTCATTGATGTTTTAAATGAGCAGCGTGAACATATTGTCTTTATTCTTTGGGGCGCATACGCACAGCGTAAAGGACAGCGCATCAATCAGGACAAGCATCTCGTGTTAAAGGCCGCACATCCATCGCCTTTGGCCGCAAACCGTGGTGGTTTTTTTGGTTGTAAAGTATTTTCAAAATCGAATAACTATCTCAAACAACATGGCATTGAGCCTATAGATTGGCAGCTGGACGCATGACATATTCTCCCCTTACTAAAACTTATCATCCGGATTTGATCGTTGAAGAAGCGCATAATGGCTGGCGTATCGTTCGTTTAAATCGTCCAAAGTCTTTGCATGCTCTGGATGAATCGATTGCTTCTGCACTTTTGGAAGTATTTCAGGATTTTCATACGGATGACAGCGTAAAAGCGATCTGGTTAGATTCAACCACACCGAAAGCATTCTGTGCCGGCGGCGATGTGCGTAAATTACGTCAACTGGTCATTAACGATGAAGTGGCGGCTGCCAATAAGTTTTTTGAACAGGAATATGCGCTGGATCTGTTATTGCATAATTATGCCAAACCGGTTTTGGTCTGGGGTGAAGGTTATGTGATGGGTGGGGGCCTTGGTCTGTTTATGGCGGCACCTTTCCGTTTAGTGACGCCGTATTCGCGTTTGGCGATGCCTGAAATCAATATCGGTTTATATCCCGATGTGGGTGCAACTCGCTTCCTGGCCGATCGGGGCGCGATTGGTTTATTTACCGGCTTGACCGGTTCAATCATGACCGCTGCAGGTGCTTATGGGATTGGCTGGGCAACACATATTTGTGATGCACAGCGTGATTCAGTTTTAGATAAAGTGATTAATATCGACTGGGATCATTATCCTGCAGGTGACTTCCGTGCCATTGATGAAGTGATGCGCGCAGTGACTGGTTGCGTCAAGCCAGTGAAAATCTGCAAAAAGGTTCACCAACTACAGCTGCATTGACCTGGTTGCTCTGGCAATGGGGTAAACAGGTACATTCCTGGAATGAAATTTTTGAACTGGAAACCCAGATTTCTGACTGGAAAATCCGTCATCATGATTTCGTTGAGGGGGTACGCGCGCGTCTGGTGGATAAAGACCTTTCTCCTGCATGGAAAAAGGGTGCAGATATGAGCTTAAAAGGTATTTTGTCTGCAAACCCTCCGGTGACCAATATTGAAAGCTGGAATGCCTTGTTAAAACAGTATGGTGTGATTTAAGTCTTACATGTCCGAAACACAATTGAGCGATGAATACTGGATGCAGCTTGCCTATGCGCAGGCTGCACTTGCTGCCGCACAGGGCGAAATTCCGGTGGGTGCGATTATTGTTAGTCAGAATCAGATCATTGGTCAGGGCTTTAATGCGCCGATTTCCTTAAATGATCCGACCGCGCATGCCGAGATTGTGGCGCTGCGTGATGCCTGTCAAAATATCCAGAATTATCGACTACCTGACGATGCAGTGCTGTATGTAACCCTTGAGCCGTGCACCATGTGTGTTGGTGCTTTGGTACATTCACGGGTTTCACGGGTAGTATTTGGCGCATTTGAAGCGAAAGCGGGTTCACTGGTCAGTGCACGTCAATTATTTGAAACGGGCTATTATAATCATGTATTTTCCTTTGAAGCAGGCTGCATGCAGCAGCAATGCTCCGAACAGCTTAGTGCATTTTTCAAGTTGCGTCGTGAGCAGAAGCGGCAACTCAGGTTACAAGAAAAATTATTAAATACGCAGAAATAAATCTACTTTATCGCTAAAATTCCTTAGTTTCAAATCTATAATTTCAGGAAAAATAATGCATAGCATTCAAGTAAAAAAAGAATTTCCGGCATCGATTGATGAAGTCTTTGATTTAATGTCTAAGCATGCCACCTATAATATTGCCTTTGCGCCGATGCAGGTTGAACGAATCAAGGATTCTGCAGATGCGGAACATCCGGATGGACTAGGTTCGGTGCGTGCTATGGGGGTGGGGCCGCTCAAGCCGCTGAAAGAGCAGATTACATTGTTTGAGCCGAATGCTCGTATTGAATATCAGATTATTAAAAATCCATTGATCAAGCATCATCTGGGGATTATCGAATTTGAAGCGCTGGCCGATGATAAAACCCTGGTCACCTATACGATTGAATTACAGGCGCGTGCGCCTTTTGTGAGTAAATTAATTCTTGCACAGTTACAGGCAGCGATTAAACTAGGCCTGACGAAACTCGCAAAATCTGTTTAAACAACAACGGGAAAGCAATGACAGTTCAAATTATTACCATTGATGGTCCAAGTGGGTCTGGCAAAGGCACGTTGGCAGCAAAACTGGCTGCACATTATCAGTTTCACTTATTGGATTCTGGCGCGCTCTACCGGCTTTTGGGTTTGTCATTGCATCACCATGATTTACTGGATTCAATGGACATTAAGTTGCCAGAATGCGTACAAATCGCAACAAATCTGGATATCCAGTTTGTCAGTAGCGAAACCGGGGTGCAGGTGTACTTGGATGGCGAAGATGTTTCCCAGACCATTCGAACTGAACGCGTCGGAGAATTTGCTTCAAAAGTTGCTGCAATTCCTGAGCTTAGAATGGCAATGGTTTCACGTCAACATGCTTTTGCACAGGCACCTGGTCTGGTGGCAGATGGCCGCGATATGGCCACAAGTATCTTCCCGCAAGCTCAGGCTAAAATATATTTGACTGCATCGGCTGAATCGCGCGCGCAAAGACGTGTAAAGCAGTTGCAGGGTATGGGGCTGGATGTTAAAATAAACGATATTTTAGCTAATATCATCGCGCGTGATAAACGAGATATGGAACGCACTGTCGCTCCACTCAAGCCTGCCGATGATGCTTACATTATCGATAGTTCAAATTTGAACATTGATGAGGTATTCCAGTTGATGACCACTTATGTGGACCAGCAGTTAGCCAATTAACCTGATTTTATCAGCAAACGCATAGCTTGATCAGTTTTATATGGACTATGTAGATGCTTAATTAAACCGGCCTTGTCTGATCCAAGACCGCTGACTTTATCGGAAATATCATGACCGAATCTTTTGCAGCCCTCTTTGAAGCAAGTGAATTAAACCTCAACGTTGAAAAGGGTGCAGTTATCCAGGGCGTTGTAGTAAGCATTGACTCTGATTGGGTAACTGTTGACACTGGCCTTAAATCTGAAGGCGTTGTTGACCGTGCTGAGTTCTTAAATGAACAGCGCGAACTTGAAGTTCAAGTTGGCGACACTGTAGACGTAGTTGTTGAAGCGCTTGACAACGGTATGGGTCAAACTGTTCTTTCTCGCGAAAAAGCTAAACGCGCTGAGACTTGGACTAAACTTGAAAAAATCTTTGAAGACGGCGAAATCGTTACTGGTGTTATCTCTGGTAAAGTTAAAGGCGGTTTCACTGTTGACATCGGTCCAGTACGTGCGTTCCTTCCAGGTTCTTTAGTTGATACTCGTCCTATTCGTGATACGACTCACCTAGAAGGCAAAGAGTTAGAATTTAAAGTAATCAAACTTGACGCTAAACGTAACAACGTTGTTGTTTCACGTCGTGCTGTTATGGAAGCTGAATCTTCAGCTGACCGTGAAGCTCTTCTGCATTCGTTGACCTTGGCGGTATTGACGGTCTTCTTCACATCACTGATATGGCTTGGAAACGCATCAAGCATCCTTCAGAAGTTGTTGAAGTGGGTCAAGAAGTTACTGTTAAAGTACTTAAGTTCGACCGCGAGCGTAACCGTGTTTCTCTAGGTCTTAAACAACTTGGCGAAGATCCATGGTTAGCGATCATGAACCGTTACCCTAAAGGTTCAATCGTTAAAGCGCGCGTAACTAACCTGACTGACTACGGTTGTTTCGCTGAAATCGCTGAAGGCGTTGAAGGTTTAGTACACGTTTCAGAAATGGATCACACGAACAAAAACATCCACCCATCTAAAGTTGTTCAGATCGGTGATGAAGTTGATGTTATGGTTCTTGAAGTTGATGAAGAGCGTCGTCGTATTTCTCTTGGTATCAAACAAACTCGTGCTAACCCATGGGAAGAGTTTGCTAAAGACCACGACAAAGGCGAAAAAGTTTCTGGTACGATCAAATCTATCACTGACTTTGGTATCTTCATCGGTTTACCAGGCGGTATCGACGGTCTAGTTCACTTGTCTGATATTTCTTGGAACGAACAAGGCGAAGAAGCGATTCGTCGTTACAAGAAAGGCGACACTGTTGAAGCGGTTATCCTTTCTGTAGACGCTGAAGGCAACCGTATCAGCCTTGGCATCAAGCAAATGAACAACGATCCGTTCAATGACTTCCTTGCTGCTAACGAACGCGGTGCGTTGGTTAAAGGTACTGTAACTGCAGTTGATGCGAAAGGCGCGACTGTTAAGTTAGCTGACGAAGTTGAAGCGACTCTGAAAGCATCTGAAATCAACCGCGATCGCGTTGAAGATGCAACTAAGTTCCTTGAAGTTGGTCAAGAAGTAGAAGCGAAGATCATCAACGTTGATCGTAAATCTCGCGCAATCAACTTGTCTATCAAAGCGAAAGACGAAGCTGAAGAGAAAGAAGCAGTTGCTAACTTGAAAACAGCGCCAGCTGCTGGTCAAGACAATGGTCCTAAGACGATTGGTGACCTGATCAAAGCTCAAATGGGCAACTAAGTAGACGTTTGAATTGTATTGTTAATGTAAGTTAACTAATACTTTTTATACAAATACTGTAAACGGTAGCGTAGTATTTAATTATTGCGCTACCGTTTTGTATTTAAACAGGTTATTATCGGGAAATAGATCCCAAGTAGCTTGATAATTAAAGAGGTCGCAGATGACTACTGAAGCACTTAATAAGTCTGACTTAATAGAGCGCATTGCATTAAAAAATCCGCATTTGGCCGAGCCTTTAGTGGAAGAAGCGGTTAAAATTATGATTGATCAAATGATAGAAGCTTTATCATCTGACAATCGTATCGAGATTCGCGGATTTGGTAGTTTTGCATTGCATCATCGTGAGCCACGCGTGGGTCGTAACCCTAAAACTGGTAAATCTGTAGAAGTGGCTGCAAAAGCAGTTCCGCACTTTAAGCCAGGTAAGGCCCTTCGTGATGCTGTAAACGAATCTGCAAATAAATAATTGTAAATATTTACGGGGTGTTCATGCGTTACGTTCTGGTCGTTCTTTTATTGGTGCTGTTTGGCTATTCATTGGCTTTGGTTTTGCAAAATGGTACCGAATTGTCCGTGGACTTGTTATTTACTCAAGTTCCTGCAATGCGTCTAGGATTATTGCTGCTCCTTACCCTATCTCTAGGCGTCGTGTTAGGCCTGTTATTGGGCGTTCAAATCTTCCGGGTTTTCCAGACCAATTGGGAAATCAAGCGATTACGTAAAGACATTGAACATCTGCGTAAGGAACAGTTGAATACAGCCAAGTTAATGGCCGCTGAAGCAGCAGCCCATACCCGGCATGAAAAAACTGTATTAGATATTACCAATGAAAATCAAAGCCCATTATAATGGGCTTATTTTTTGCCTATTTGAAGGGATAATCTCTTGAGTATCATTGTTGCACTAGATGCCAAAAGCCAATTTGATGCCTTAGCCATTGCAGAACAGCTAGATCCTGCCTTGTGTCGACTAAAAGTGGGCAAAGAGTTATTTACCCATGAAGGTCCAATCATTGTCAGAGCACTTCAAGACAAAGGTTTTGATGTATTTCTGGATCTGAAATTTCATGATATTCCAAATACGACTGCACAGGCAGTCTGCGCGGCAGCTGATTTGGGTGTATGGATGGTGAATGTACATGCATCTGGTGGCCGAAAAATGATGGAAACCTGTGTGGAGCGTTTACAAGCAGGCAACTATAAAACTCAACTCATTGCTGTGACAGTGCTGACTTCAATGGGTCGTGAAGACCTCAAAGATATTGGTCTGGATATTGAGCCAAATGAGCATGTCAAGCGTCTGGCTCAACTGACCAAAAACAGTGGCCTGGACGGGGTGGTGTGTTCAGCTCAAGAAGCAAAAATGTTACGTGAAACATTAGGCCAAGACTTTGCTTTGGTAACACCCGGTATTCGTCCTGAAGGCTCAAATGCCGATGATCAGAAGCGTATTGTGACACCGAAACAGGCGATGCTGGACGGCTCGACTCATTTGGTGATTGGCCGTCCTATTACCCAGTCTAAGAATATGCGTCAGACTTTAAAAGATATTTTGGCAACGCTTTAATATGGTTTGAATGACAAAAAGCCTTTCAGTCGAAAGGCTTTTTTTATACTGTTGCACTTGCCGCTTGAATCCGCCTATTGAAAAAAATGGTTATAAAATAAAAAGGAAAAATGATGACTTCATCTGAACCACAATTAGAAAAAGAACAGAATGACGTGATTCAAAATGTTCAACAGGCGGAACAGCTTAAGCAACAAGAACAGCAACAACAGCAGGCAAGCTCAGCAGATTGGACAGCAGGGATCGATGTGGTCAGTTTGGCATCTGATGCCATCAGCCTTGCTTCGGATGTTATTGAAACAGTAGGCGATGCCTTAAGTGATATTGATTTAAGTTTTTAGTCAGCCCTTCTTGCTTGTGCTTCGTTTTAAAATCCTGCTTTAGAACTTAGTCAGGAAGGAGAGTTCCTCTTTAGAAAAGAGAGATTTAGGGAGATTGAGAAAGCAATAAAGCAATTAAATCGCTGCCAGTACACTCACCATGACTGGTGCTAACAGTGACAAAATAAATCCACTGACCATAGCATG
>SMEO01000204.1_pt1 | contig 13658 bp, 14 predicted proteins | sample 2456251 | NCBI WGS metagenome assembly SMEO01 (sample SAMN10132594, study PRJNA489261) | soil metagenome | isolation source: day1 control-silt loam soil ammended | place: USA | reverse complement strand
AGACCTTCTGCTTTTCTCTGTCTAGTTCCACCGGCTAGCTCAGCACGGAAAAAGATAAAAGCCCTCGTAAGGCAAAAAGCGCCTTCCGGGTCTTTTCCTATTTTCTTCGCGAGCTATCAAGCCGGTTCCGCTTTTCTTTTTACCCGATGCTGATTCTTTCTTTTGGATAGTGAAAGTTTTCCGTTTCCATTCTTTTTCCCAATAAGAAAAGTAAGGACGTAATTCCAACCCTACCAATAAACATAAGAATCATGATGACTACTTTACCAAATTCACTTAATTCTGCTGTAATCCCTAAAGACAATCCGACAGAACCAAAGGCTGAGCAGACTTCAAAAATTATTTCAATCAGTGTAAAATCTTCCGAAACCATTAACATGAAAATACTTAGCAAGCATATTACTGAGCCTAGCACCATGACAGCACTAGCTTTTAAAATATCATCTGGATGTATTTCTCGTTCAAATACCTTAATAGACCTCCTGCCTCTTGCATAATTCCACACAAATAACACCATAATCGCAATGGTTGTTGTACGAATCCCGCCCCCAACCGAACTGGGCGAAGCACCTATAAACATAAATAAACTTAAAAGTAATAGCGTTGGTTCTGTAAAAGCAGTAACATCCATTGTTGTGAAACCGCCACTTCTCGTAGTAGAAGACATAAACAGTGCATAAAAAAGCGATTCATGCCAGCTTTTATCTTGCAAGAATTCCTTCCACTCCAGTAATAAAATAAGTACAGTCCCTCCAACAATAAGACCAAGAAATGTAATGGACGTTAATTTTGTAAAAAGTGAAAAACGAAAGAATTTCCGATGTTTTTTTGAGGATAAATACCTTCTTATTTCAATGAGTACTGGAAAACCAATAGCACCTAATACAAGTAAAAGAATAATTATGATTTGTACAAAATAATCCGTTTTATAGGGAATCAAAGACATACCCGTTATATCAAAACCTGCATTGGTTGTTGCACTGATTGATAAAAAAAGACCATTTAAAAAAGCTGTTCCAACATTGGATTCATACCTTAATAAATATGTGCCAAGGATTAATGCACCAATTAATTCGATGACAACAAATATTTCTATAATTTGTTTCAATAAACTGACTAAACCAGATAATTGCGTCTGATTTTGATCCATCATGATAAGTTGACGTTCCTTCAAACCAATTTTTTTCCCAACTAATAACCAAAAGAATGTTCCAAGCGTCATGATTCCTATTCCACCAATTTGGAGAACAAACATTAACAAAAAATACCCTGGTATAGTAAATACTTCCGAGATATTAACAACAGTCAAACCAGTTACACTTACAGCACTTACTGCTGTAAAAAGCGCATCACTAAATGTCCATTTCACTCCCTCCTTGACCGCAAATGGTAAGGAAAGTAATATAGTTGATATACTGACAGCTAAAAAGTAATAACTAATAATTAACTGAGCTGGTGAAAACTTAGCTATTATTTTTTTTAATCCACGCATGTATTTCCCGTTCCTCTCATTCTGCTAACCAAAAACAATTACTTCAAATAGTTTACTCGTTTTTAAATCACTTTCCATTCTCTCATTAATTATTCCATGTTATCAACTATTAGGTGGTTTTCCCAATTAATAAACATAAAAGTGAAATATAAAAAATGACTTCACAGTCTATACTACCATTACAGCAGATATATTTGCTGTAATAATAAAAAAAGAGGAGCTTTACATTATGACAAACAACAGCAGCAATAAACTACTTGTACCTGGAATCGAACAAGCTTTAGAGCAAATTAAATATGAAATAGCTTCAGAATTTGGAGTACAATTAGGATCAGATACCTCCTCTCGTGCAAACGGGTCTGTGGGTGGAGAAATTACGAAAAGGCTTGTTCAACAAGCTCAATCTCAACTTAGCGGTAGATAATTCAACCTTTTAACTAACTAAATAACATGGCTAGAGCCCAGCATCTGCTGGGCTCTGTTTGCTTCTTTTTATTTGTCCTTGTCTTTAGAATGATCATCGTTTGATGAATTTCTTTTGTTATCTGATTCTTCTTTGCTGCGTGAATTACTTTTATTCTCTGAATTCTTTTGATTGTTTCCTGATTTACCTTTGACTTTTGAGTTCTTCTCATTTTTATTCTTTTGATTACTCTCTCTTTTTTATCCTTTTGATTACTCTTGATTTCTGTGTTCTCTTTTTTATCCTTTTGATTACTCTTGATTTCTGTGTTCTCTATTCTATTCTTTTGATTACTCTTGATTCTTGAGTTTTCTTTGTTATCATCCGCATTTCTATTGATTTTTTGATTATGTCCATTCTTTTGATAATCTTTATTTATCCAGTTTTCTTCATTTCCTAATTTTCTCTTATCCTCTGGGGAGTTACCTTTATTTTTTATTATGGATTTTTTATCTTTTTGATGATTCTTCTCATATTTATGATCATTCGTTTGATTATTATTATTAACCTTTTGATTTTGAGAGGAAGTTATATTTCCATTTCCTTGATTATCGTTTTTCTTTTTTAAACTAGATTCATCTTCTTTTCGTTTTTGCTCAACAAATTTCCCTGTTGAGATCCCCTGCTGTTTTGCTTTATTCCGATCACTTTCCGTCGCATTAATCAATTTTACTTCCATATTGTCAATTTCATTTGTTAAACCTTTTATCTCTTGATTCAACTTCTTATCTAATTTTTTATCCTGCTCTAACACCGTCTTTGAGACAATAATTTCCTTGGTAGAGCCAGTAATATATCCTAGTTCCTTTGTCTTAAGAACGATTTTTTCAGCTATATTTGAAACATCTTGGTTTTTCCAATCATGGATTTGTGATATAACTCGCTTTCCATCCTCATTTATCCCTCTTAGTTCGACAACTTTTAATTCGTCATCTAGACCTAATTCGACACTAGGATTCACATCAATAGTCATATAAGCAGAAACTTGTGTTGAAAATTGTGGAATTACAATAGAGACGAGCATGATACATGTGACAACTGCGCTAATAACTACTGTTTTACTACCTGAAAAATTCAAAAATGATTTCAATGAATTTTCTACTGGCTTATAATATATTTCTTCGCCTATTTGATAATTCCTTTGAAGTCGCCTACTTTTATCAAACTCTCCATCTGGTGTTAACAACGTGATTGAAAATTTATGAACGGATAATACGACACCCTTTTTCACGGATGGGTCACCCCCTTAATGTATTGGGCAAGATACGGAAATTCTTCATTTAACATGACGCAAATTGCAATAATATACTTTCTATTTCGCTCAATAGTTTTTCGACTCACCACTACTTTTTGTTCAAGTTGTTTAATTGGAAGTCGTTTTGTTGTAAATAGAATATCTTTTAAATTCTCATTATTCATGACAATTCGAGCAATGGAAATAGCTCCAAGGCGTGCATCCTCATGCTTAGGTGACACAGTAGCTAACGCTTGAAAAGATAATCCAAATTCAAGTAATCGGCTATTATAGCGTTGGATTTCCTCTCTTCTTTGCTGCGCTTCTTGTTCCTTTTCGAAAGCACGCATTGAATTCACACGATCTAAAGCAGATTCTTGCTTACCTTCTTCATCAAATGCGGAGGTAAAAGTGGATTCTTTCTGTTTAGACTGACTTCGTAAATAATCAATAATCCGACGCTTTATAATAATCTCTGCGAACGCAATTAAAGAACTTCCCTTATCAGTAGAGTATTTATCGATTGCATCATTAAAGGCAATCATCCCAATACTAAATTCATCATCTGATTCAGTTATGTATCGATTACAAACAGTTGACGCCGTTTTTGCAATAAAAGGTTTATATGAATGAATGATTTCATTTCGAAGCTTTGAATCACCCTGTTGAATTTTTAAAATTGTTTCTTCCAATGAACGTTTCTTTTTAAATGGTGCAAATAATAGTCCTAACATCTGCTCACCTCACATCCCCATGGCTGACTTAATACAGCCGCCATATTAATCTTAAGCTGAGGGAGCCTAATTCACAGTTCCGAAAGACCTATTTTCTTATTTTGAAACGTTTATGTAATAATCCGTAAGCATAAATACCCGTTCTTTTTCATTCATATTACCTATTATAACAATTCGTAATCAAAAATTATTTTATGTGGGTAAAGTGTAATTGAATTTTGGAGCTAAATGTAGTAGACATTGATTTTTCATTTTTTTATTGGCTTTGTTATAAGTATAAAAATATTAAAAAATCCAGGTATCAAGTTAGATACCTGGATTTTCTAAATATACAGTTATACTTCCTGAACCTGCTTTTCTTCTTCTTCGTTTTGTCTTTTTCCTGAGGTGATATATGCTACAACCGCAATTCCAAGTAGCACACCCCAGAAAATAACTGTCCACAATGTTGACTCTGGGAAGTGTTCATTTATTATCGCTACACTTGGATGTGCAAGGGTATGAACAGCAAGCTTTACACCAACCCAACCAACAATAACAAAGGCTGCTGTTTCAAGTGATGGTCGTTTATGAAGTAACTTTACAAAGGCATTGGCAGCAAATCTCATAATAATTAAACCGATAATACCACCTAAGAACATGACAGCAAATTGAGCTCCATCAATTCCACCAATGTGGAACCATCCTGTTTCAGGAAGAGTTACTGCTAACGCAACTGCAGCAAGCATAGAGTCAATAGCAAAGGCAATATCAGCAAGTTCTACTTTTAAAACCGTCATCCAAAAACCTGATTGTTTTTTAGGCTTTCTATCAACAAGTTGCTCACCTTGAAGATTTTTTTCTTTATGTCTCTTATAAAGATGATTAAAAGCGATGAACAGTAAGTAAAGTGCCCCAACTGCTTGAATTTGCCATACAGTGACCAGATATGAAATGATGAGTAAACTAAAAAAGCGGAATACAAACGCTCCAAGTAATCCATAAAATAACGCTTTGCGCTGTTTATCCTTTGGTAAATGTTTCACCATAACAGCCATAACAACGGCGTTATCCGCGGCGAGTATTCCCTCAAGGGCAATTAATACAAGAAGTACCCAGCCGTATTCCAATAAGATTGATGCATCCATCTAATTGTACCTCCAATAGTTAGTTTTCGTTTCCCTTTTAAGCATCATTCGGCAAAATAAAAAAGACCCCTGCCGTTGATAGGCAAAGGTCTTGCTAAACATGAAATCATGTCAACAAAGCCGATGAATGTCTCCATTCATGTAATGACGACTTTGTTTTAGGGCGAACCCTAACGCTACTCCCCTTTGATTAAAGGAAAATCATATTAATATATTAGTAGTATACGGGAAAAGATCCTGGATTACAATTCTTTTTTTATAATAAATTTTTTTACCATTATTGACACTTTTCCGGTACTATAGAAGAAGGCGATTTCCTTCGCTGATAGATGTATAGAGGTGAACGCACAGGTGAAACGAATAATTAGAGCATATGACTACCCCACTTTTATCGCTGTTGTGCTACTCTGCTTATTTGGACTAGTTATGGTGTACAGTTCAAGCATGATTACAGCTGTAGCTCGTTATGGCTATGAAATGGACTTTTTTTATCAAAAGCAAAAGACGGCACTCATTCTCGCTTTTATCGTAATGATCGTATTAATGATTGTTCCTTATAAATTATATCAGAATAAAAAATTTCTCATGTTTATGATGTTTAGTATTACCGGATTTTTATTTATTGTTGAAATCTTTGGTCATACGGCTGGTGGTGCTCAAAGCTGGATTAGATTAGGCTCAAGTTCCATCCAGCCTGCAGAGTTTGCTAAGCTTGCGATGATTATTTATCTGTCTGCAATCTACGGGAAAAGACAAGATCGGATTAATAATATTGACAAAGCTGTCATACCACCTATTGGATTTCTAGCTTTTATTTGTTTATTAATTGGGATTCAACCGGATTACGGTACAGCAGCCATTGTCTTATTAATATCTAGTTCGATCATCATTTCGTCTGGGATGAGTTTTAAAAGCATTAGCAAACTTTTGGTGATATTCCTAGGTATTTTTCTCGTTTTTGCGCTTGCCTTTCTCGTTACTGGTAATTTCTCCAAACTTTTGTCTGGAGAACAATTGTCCCGCTTTACCGGTTTTCTGCATCCATTTGAAACAGAAGAAGGAAGTGGCTATCAACTTGTAAACTCATTAATCGCCATTGGACAAGGTGGGCTCACGGGGGTCGGTCTTGGAGACAGTGTTCAAAAATATGGCTATCTTCCGGAATCTCATACCGATTTTATTATGGCGATTATTGCAGAAGAATTAGGGTTTTTTGGTGTTGGTTTTGTATTACTTACCCTCGCCTTTATTGTCCTTAGAGGATTTAAACTTTCGGCAAAATGTAAAGATCCTTTTGGAAGCCTACTTCTAATCGGTATTTCATCTATGATAGGTATTCAAGTATTTATCAATGTTGGTGGGGTTGTAGGACTCATTCCGATTACAGGGATTACCCTTCCTTTTATAAGTTTTGGGGGGACCTCATTACTTTTACTCATGGGATCCATGGGCATTTATCAAAATGTTGTCATGCGCATGAATTTGCTTGAAGAAAAAGAAAACAGTACTCCTACCATAGTAAAAAACAGATAAAGCAAGTGACTCGTCACTTGCTTTATCTGTTTTTAGTTAACTTATCTCTTATCCATTGGATTATATAATTTAACATCTGGATTTTTATCTTCGAACCAACGGAGAGCAAAGTCATTCTCAAATAAAAATACATATTTATCATAGCGGTCTTTTACGAGAATACTTCTTGAGCTATGTAGATTTTCATCCACTTTATCTCCTTCAACCCAACGTGTAATTTTGCTACCAACTCGTTCCATTAGCACTTCTACGTTATATTCATTTCTCATTCGATGTTCAAATACTTCAAATTGAAGTTGACCAACTGCACCGAGCATATATTCTTCCATTCGAACAGTTTTAAAAAGCTGAATTGCGCCTTCTTGAACGAGTTGATTAATCCCCTTATGAAAATGTTTTTGCTTCATCACATTTTTAGCAGATACTCGAACAAATAATTCTGGTGTAAATTGAGGCAATCGTTCAAATTGGTACATCTCTTTACTTGTTGTAATGGTATCACCGATTTGATAGTTTCCTGTATCATATAACCCGATAATATCTCCACCTACTGCTTCATTCACAGTATTTCGATCATCAGCTAAAAATTGAGTAGATGAGGAAAGATTAATAGGCTTCCCTGTTCGGCTTAGATTTACCGTCATCCCACGCTCAAATTTACCTGAACAAATTCGTAAAAAAGCAATACGGTCGCGATGCTTTGGATTCATATTTGCTTGTATTTTAAAGATAAAGCCTGAAAAATCCTGATTTTCCGGATCAATTTCACCATTAGTGGACATTCTCGCCTGTGGCTCAGGAGCAAATTTTAAATACGCATCTAAAAAGGTTTGCACGCCAAATGCTGTCAAGGCACTACCAAAAAACACAGGACTTAATGTACCATTCGCAATCTTCTCTTCAGAAAATTGATTGCCTGCCTCACTTAAAAGCATAATTTCCTCAAGAGTTTGTTCAAAAAGTGGAGACTCTTTTAAATCATTGTCGATTTCAAGCTCTCCTTCTTCATTTAATGGCAGAAAACGATCTTCTGGATTTTCCATTTTAAACTGCTCGATTCGATTATTGAAACGATCATAAATTCCAATAAAATCTTTCCCCATACCAATTGGCCAATTCATAGGATAGGTTTCAATTTCTAATACTTCCTCTAATTCAGCCAATAATTCAAGTGGTTCTTTACCTTGACGGTCCATTTTATTAATAAAGGTAAAAATCGGAATTCCTCTCATCCGACAAACCTTGAAAAGCTTCATCGTCTGATCCTCGATCCCTTTCGCTGCATCGACAACCATGACCGCGCTATCCACAGCCGTCAATGTACGATACGTGTCTTCACTAAAATCTTGGTGACCTGGGGTATCCAAGATGTTTACACGGAAGCCCTCATAATCAAATTGCATAACAGAAGACGTTACAGAAATCCCCCGCTGCTTCTCGATTTCCATCCAGTCACTTGTTGCATACTTTCCAGTTTTTCTAGCTTTAACAGTACCCGCGTCACGAATGGCACCACCAAATAAAAGTAACTTCTCTGTTAACGTCGTTTTCCCAGCATCCGGATGGGAAATAATTGCAAAGGTTCTTCGTGACTGAACCTCATCATGTAATGTTGGCATAATAATTTCCTTTCATCATTCAAAAAGTTTACCTATCACGTAATGTATCGCATGAAAAAAATATATCATATAGCCTATTTATTGGCTATATTCATTCGAATGTTCAACCTTACTATTTTACCATGGAAGAAAAAAAGATGTACACCTATATTACGTTTTCTCTAAATTATTGCAACAACTACCTATATCAGATTCAAAAGAACAGAGTAGAACAAAGGAATTTTACTGGTGATATTCCATATTAATTTGTTGTTTTTTTTAAAATCCTAGAATATAATTATAATAAGATTTTCCATTTTCTCAAAAAATTCACATATTAGCAAACACCTTCACATCGATGATTTTTGCTAATGTGTGAATGCCTCTTTTTCTTAACTCAAGAAAAAAGTGTCACCCATTAATCTTTTGCAAATGTTTAGGAGGATTTATCGAATGACAGTATCAGGTAAAGTAAAATGGTTTAACAGTGAAAAAGGTTTTGGATTTATCGAAGTTCCTGGCGAAAATGATGTATTCGTTCATTTCTCTGCAATTCAAGGCGAAGGTTTCAAAACTCTAGATGAAGGCCAAGAAGTTGAATTCGAAATTGAAGAAGGCAACCGCGGACCTCAAGCTAAAAACGTCGTAAAATTATAAGTTAAGATCCTAACACTATATGAAAAAGAAGGATGTTTCTCTATAGAGCAGCATCCTTCTTTACTTTGCTATCATTTTTTACTTGTTAAAGTGCTCCTGAACAAAATCTGGTACATCCGCTTCAGATAATCCTCTCATATCCAATTGATTGCCTCCTTCATCATAAAGGAGGACAACATATTTCCAATCATCCCCATAGCGAGTTTCTTCAAATAGCTTATTCTTTTGACCCAGATCCTTTATGGTTAAAGCATTTTTTTCTGGAATAAAATATGAATCATAATAATCCGTATGTGCATTATATTCTTGAACAATCATGTATGAGACCTCTTCTACTTTTAGCTTAACCTGATCTGCCTTCCCTGTACGTTCCATCCAGGCGTTAAATTGCTTATAATCTCCTTTCCAATTTAAAGAAATATTTCGGTTCTTTTCAATGAGAATGGATATTGAGCCATACTCTTGTTTTGTATTCTCCATTGCTTCATATGGCAGGTCAGCTAAATCAGTTTGTAACGCTTTAATCGCCTTGTTAATTTCCTGTGGATCTCTAAGCTCAATCGATTTGGACCTATTCCCATTCCCTGTAATATCAACGCGATACACATCTTTTGGAGAAATCTTTAATAAGGTATAAAAATTGTTCTTAAATTCCTGAGATTCATAGATTTTTTTGAAATAAGGTGCATAGGAATCGTAATTACTCAACTGATATTCACGAGCTAGCGTCCGTCCATTTGCTAATTCATATTTTAGAACAATCGTAGGATATTTAGGTGTTTCATTAAATCGATCATCTTCACCGTACTGAATAATTCGCTCATGTAAACCTTGTATTGCTTTCATATTGCTTTGATCCTTTAAAGATGTCATTCCTTCAAAGTCCAGATCATCATAATAGCTGTTTACATTATTACTAATAGACACTTCTTTTACATCCGATAGCTCTGGGGCTCTCGATTCAAAGCCGATTACGTCCATCCTTATCACAAAAATCACTAAAAGCATAATCACAACATAAGCTCCAAAGCCTTTCAAATGAAGCTTCGTCCGCCATGTTTTTTGAAGCACCATTTCAGCTAAAAGATAGCCGAATACTACTCCTAAAACGTAGCCGAGAATCACCCATTCAAATCTCTCTGACGTTTCACTAAAATAAAGACCACCAAAGAGCATCAAACCTGTCATCATTCCATATTTAAACACCGGCTTAATCATAGGAAAAACAAAGGCATGTGAAACGTATTCATGCTTTCGCAGCTTATACAAAAAGTAAGAGCAAAACAGCAAACAAACAGCTACGATTAAATAGATAAGATTTGCAGCTGAAAACAATGTAACAGAATTTATATTTGATATAGCAGTTAATGGCGAAAGACTAATAATATCTGATTCTAAATATGCTAATGAAAAGCCGAATAAAAGAAATTTCATATTTTCAGCAAATAGAACAAGCAGACCAACAGGAAGTAATAAAAAGATATAAGTTAATATAGCTTGTAGCGCAGATAAGCCTGTGATCACCCCAATAAATACGGATGCTGAAAAAATAAGCAGCGCAAGAACGATGATCGTCCCCAGCCATACCCCAATATCCGTCAGCGTGTAGATTTGGCCAACATCCATACTCCAATAAAGGATTAGTAATGTAAAAGCTGTTAGTAAGATAGGCAGCAGTAAATAGACGATTCCCGCTACGACATGATGAGCATATATTTGCTTTCTTGATAAAGGCAAACTATGAATAAAGTCTGATAACGCTTTTACCTGTAAAAAACGAAATAAAAAGACCGCTAATAAAACTGGGATGACAAGCAGCAAGGCAAATTGAATGTCTGCATGAATTTGAAAAAGATTGTTTCCTGTTTCATAAAAGGAACCTCGCTCATCCAAAACGAGCATTAACACCTCAAGAGGCAATGAAAACAGTAATCCAAGCAGATATAACAGCGAAATCCAGCCAGAGCTTCTAAAAATATAAACAAGTAATTCTTTATTAACCAAGGACGTTTTGGATTGCATAGCCCACATCCCCCATTTCATAAATAAAAATCTCTTCCAACGTAAGTGGCAAAATATCAAAAATATCTGGCTGATGCAAATCGAAATGCTCCATAATCGTCTCTGCCTGCCCTTTGACAATACAAATAACCACACTTCCTCGCTTTTCTTTATTCAAAATGTCCAAACCACGATATAATCCAGTTGGGATTTTATCTTTAAAAGCAAATTGAACTTTATGCACATCTGCCTTCAAATCATCTACATCTTTTTCAAGAAGGAGTTTTCCTCGATGTATAATGGCTACATGATCAGCCAAATCCTCTATTTCACGTAAATTATGTGAGGAAATGACTATAGTCATATTCCGATCAGCCACATCTTGGATAAGTAGCTGTTTCACGTTTTGACGCATAACAGGATCTAAACCATCAAACGGTTCATCTAAAATCAGCACTTCTGGCATTGTCGATAGGGCTAACCAAAAGGCTACCTGTCGTTGCATCCCCTTTGAAAGCCGATGTATTTTTTTATGTACTGGTATTTGAAATACGTCTAAAAGTTGAATATATTTTTTTTCATTCCAACGGCTATATACACGACTATAAAAGCAGGCCATTTGGGAAATCGTATAATTTGAAAAAAAGTATGGAGTATCAGGAATTAAAAAACAATGATCCTTTAATGAATTATTCTCAAAAACAGAATCTTGGTCAATGAGAATATCCCCCTCGTCTTGAACGAGAATCCCTGCGAGCATTTTTAACAATGTCGTTTTTCCAGCCCCATTTGAACCTAACAAACCAAAAATGGAGCCCGTTTCAATTGATAAATCTAGCTTATGGATAGCCTCCATATCTTCATACTGCTTACTTACTTGTTTAAATTCAATCAAGTTTCTTCCCCCCTATTCCCTCATTCGTTTGCTGAACGATTTGATAAATTTCTTGAAGAGTAATCCCCATAAATAGTGCTTCCCTTATAATCTTTTCAAGTTCATTTTTTATCTTTTCCTGCTTCATTGTATTTCTCATCTCATTAGGTGGGGAAACAAAGCTCCCTTTGCCAGGAAGCGTATAAATAAATCCTTCCATTTCAAGCTGTTTAAACGCCTTTTGAATCGTATTTGGGTTAATCGTTAATTCTTTAGCGAGCGCTCTTACTGAAGGCAATCGTTCATTTTCCTTCAACATTTCAGTAATGATTAAGTCCTTCATTTGATCCATTAACTGTTCGTATATCGGTTTTCTACTCCGAACATCTAAATCAAACATCATCCTCCTCCTCACTGTACTAAGTGTATTAGTATTCATAGTACACTATGATTATAAACAGAATTTTACAGTAAATCAATACCCTATTATGGAAAAAAACGCTATGGATTTATACTATCCCATAGCGTTTTTCTTATTAATCAAGCTTCTAACCTTCTCGCAGTCGATCTGGTAAGGCAAGAATGGTATCGTTTAATATATCCAATTTTGCTTCAATTCGATGAAGTAAATAAAGGGTAACTAGAATCGGAAAACCGACGTCACTTACGAACGACATGAGCTCTTCCATTTTTACTCACCTCCTTTAGCATAGCATAAAGTGACCGTTCAGTGATGTATGATACTTTCCTACTCTGTATGAGGTATAGGAACGCAAGAACCTATAAATTTTCAGAGGCTGACAAAATGAGTCAGCCTCTGTTTCAAGCATTACGCATTGGTTACATCATATTCACTCACATTACGTTCTACTAAACGAGCCCCTTTTGAACTCACAAAGCTACCCGATTTTGTTGTAAACACATTGGCCGAAATAATCTGAGTCATTGCTTCTTTTACTTTTAGAAGATCAACTGGCTCTTTTGGATTGTCCACGGAAATAGTCGCTGTCTTTCCTTCCTGTGTTACAAACAAAAGTTCTAAACTTTTCGCCATATATAAGTCACCTCCTTCCTAACTTCTAAAGTGTCAAATTAAGCTAATAAAGCTGAGGAGTCGATACGGGCAATTTCAAGCAATGTGTAGTTTTGCAAACTAGCAATAGCCTCGCCCGTCGCAAACAATGCATCATTCGTCGCTCCAACCGCGATATTCGAAAAGTTTTTTCGCTTAATTATTACTTTTCCTAGCTCGTTATAACCTGCGTCATACTCAAGTCTTAAAGTGATAGATAATGGATTTTGTACAGCCATGTCGCTCACCTCCTTCCACCCTCTATATAAACTTTTTGAATCAAAAAGTAGCATTGTCTTAAAAATTTTAAAAAACTAGACTGATTAATCTAATGGATGAACCTAAATGATTTCAACCTCTAGAAAAGTTAAAAGTAAAGTAAAATAGAGTAGGCGCATGAATAAATTCATGCGCCTACTCTATTCTTGAAGCCAAACTGTATTATGTCCTTCATAGCCTTTATAAAGGCCTTTTGTTGTTTAAAAACATTGAAACGAGCGAATTTCACTTGCATCTATTCCAAAATATGACCAGCGATGTCTTCTTTCACTCCATCGATATCCTGCTACTGAAGTTCTGCCTACATAGGTTGGATAAAACCAGAACCTTCTACCATTCAATAACCATACATAAGTATTTCGGTACAGACATCTACGCATTGAAGGTGCATGTATTGCTGTTACAGAAGCCTGTGAGAGTTGTGGTACAAATGATGGTGGCGGTGCCGTTGGGGGCCCATCATGATGTGGTGGTGTGTGGTGTTGACCTCCGGATGGTGGGCCGTATGGCGGCGTTTGATGTTGGCCTCCGGATGGCGGGCCGAACGGCGGTTGTTGCTGACCTCCGGATGGCGAGCCGAACGGCGGTTGTTGC
>SMEO01000164.1_pt1 | contig 13773 bp, 10 predicted proteins | sample 2456251 | NCBI WGS metagenome assembly SMEO01 (sample SAMN10132594, study PRJNA489261) | soil metagenome | isolation source: day1 control-silt loam soil ammended | place: USA | reverse complement strand
CTGAGATATTGCCATTTTCAAAAGAGATGATAGGAGATCGAATGTGAAAAATAGTTCACTATCATTTGAAAGCAACAATGGAATTGATGAGTTGAAAAATAATTAAATTGTAAATAAGGAATCTTTATACAGACATCGTTCGGGTGTAAGTTATACCAATTTTGACCAGCAAAATAATAACTTTTAGAAGCGTAATTAATTTACCATATAAATAATTATAATACCAATAATTTACTTTAATTTTATAATATTAATAATATTGTTGATAAAACGATTAATAGCTCATTTTAACCCAATCGTTTCATGCGGGTCACAGATTAAATGATACAAAAATCAAGTGGTATATCCGAAAGTTGCAATGAATAAAAATTATAAATAACCTAGAAAAGGAAGCTGTAAAAGCCGCATTAAAAGTTGCTGATCGAGGTTGTGTATTAGCCCATGGGAAAATTTCAATTTCCGGAACGCCACAAGAGTTATTGGATGATCCAAAAGTACAAGAAGCATATTTTGGTAAAGTGATATGACATTGATCAATTATGGGTTGTAGGGGTCAGTCCCCTTGTACGTAGATGATTGAGTAGCTATACGATGAAAAGTGTTAAACTAGAAAGTGATTATAGTAGTATCACAAGGTACAAAGAGGAAAGGAAATGACATTTGGTTTAATATAATGAAAGATTTAGGTGCAAGTTATCTCGGTGAATGAACAATATTACCTTTAATTTAGCCTCAAAAACAGAGGAGAACCCCCGCCAGAAAGAGGCGAGGGTTTATTTTGCTACGGATTCACCGCTTAGTAAAAATATCTAGTATTTCAATTTTTCACCTAATACACGATTGTCTTTAATAGTCATTTTGCGAATAAATGGGATAACCCAACGATCTAGACCCAATTTTCCTGCGTTGAAACCAGCGAATAGCAGAATAGCTCCGAAGAAAAGGTCTGTTGGAATATGAGACACCGTTCCAGCCATAAAGAATGAAAAGTTCATGATTAGACCAAAGAACATAGCTGCCGTTGTTAAACATCCTAAAATAAGTCCTAAACCTACTAAAAATTCCCCAAGAGGAACGATTGTATTAAATAAATCAATGAACAAAGTAAGAACTGCATAACTTTAACTAGTTTGTCTCTAGCAAGTAGATTTTATTTTAATAGTGTCGCTGCATTACGATGTCTTTTTTCCTATTTTTCAAATATAATAGAGTTAAGGGAATATTCAATATTTATTGAACAATGATTGGGGCTGTAACTCAATTGATCATGAGTCTAAGGGGGAAGAAGCATGATTAGAACAATTTTTTCAAGTGTAATTGGATTTATTCTTATTTACATTGAATCGATGATTGTTTTGAAATTAAAAGGGGCAACAACGATTGAATTCGGAGGAATCCAGCCGTTTATTAACGTGTGGGCAATGAACTTCTTTTTAGTATTTACCATCCTGACACAGGTCATAAATTGGTACGATCATAAGTATGGTATGAAAAATATTGAGGAAGACAATATATAATCATTCAATAATCTTATTATGAAAAAAGAACCTAAATAGCCTCAGAAATAAATCAGAGGATTATTTGGGTTCTTTTTTTAGTTTAAATGGATGAACAATACAAGGAACTATTCACTTGACTGTCCTTAGTGGGGTAGTTTTTTTATGCTTATTTACAACGTTTACAAGTTGGATATGTTAGTAACTTGTGTATTTTTCACATTGTTTCCATTAAAAGATAAAAAAGATACTATGTGTACGATTTCACACAATATATTACGAGTTTACAATAAAATATTTTACTATAGTTAATTTAAAGCGTTTTCAATGAATGGGTATTTTAAGAAAGAAGTAATAAAGGTTAATTATATATGCATTCTACAAGTACAAAGCTTACTGAAATGATGGGAAGTTTGTTCATAGAAAAGAAACCGCTTACATTATCGGTGTCAAAGTGTATTTAACCTGTGATGGATTAACTCTTTATAAAGTAATGGAAACTAAGAATCTTTTCCTAATTAAGCTTTCACTTCAAATCACTGTATTACTTCTTTTTCAACTAGGGGTTTAAGTTTCGGATTTTTTAGAAAGGCAATTCTGGTAATTATCATAATTTAATGTTAAGAGGTGTCAATTTTGAATACAAAAGCACGTAATGTAGCAATTGGAAGTATTGTAATAACCATGTTATCAATAGGATCAGCCTTGTCACTACCTATTTATTTGGTGCCACTTAGCGAGTTATTCAACGTTTCGATTAGTCAAGTTGTGTTCATATTTTCACTTCAAGCGACTGGAGGATTAATATCATCTTTACTATTTGGTCAGTTGTTAAAGAGGGTAAAAGTAAAAGTACTCGTATCGATTGCTGGAGTAGTATTAGCTGTATTCTTTTGTAGTATTTTCTTTGGAAAAAGTTTGATGCTGATTTATATGGCAGCTATTTTGTATGGATTTGCAACAGTATTCGCTGGTTTTGCGATTGCGCAAACAGAAATTACATGGTGGTTTATGAAAGGCAGAGCAAAAATTATGAGCTACTTAAACATTGGGCTTGGAATATTCGGACTCGTTTTTATGCCCATAATTGCAAAAGCAATAGGTACATATGGAGTCCAAAATGTAGCTCTGTTACAAGGAGTTATTTCAGGTGGTTTAATCATAGTAATTGCATTTACTATGTTATGTGAGCATCCTAATACCTATGGTTTAAGGCCTGAAGGATATGCTGAGCAAGAGGTAGATCCTAACAATGATGAGGTAGAAAGCAATTTGTCTATAAAAGAAATGCTTAAGGTATCAGCTTTTTGGATGATCATTGTTTCTATCATACTAGTAAGTACGGCATTTACTGGGTTCTTAAATAACAGCTCTGCACTTTTTCAAAATATGGGACTAGATGCGATGGCAGCTGCTTTATGTTTGTCTATTTTTAATGGAGTACAACTAATCTGGGTGCCAATTTATGGAGTATTAGTTGATAAAATTGGTCCTGGTGTAGCAACAGCTATATATGGAATCATCGCAGCGGCTACATTTTTCATAGCCATTTTCTTAACTGGTTTTGTCGGAGCTATGATCATCGCAGTATTGATTAGTTCTTTAAATGCATCAGGTATGATTGGTCCCACTAGTTTTCCAGTTGTATTCGGAACAAAGGAAGCGGGAACTTTAGTTGGATTTGCGAATGCAGCGGCTAGTGTGGGTGGTATGATAGGGGCACCCATCGCTGGATTAATCTTTGATTCGATGGGATCATACAATATATATTTAGTTGCAGCTGGAGTGGCCTGCATATTAATGGTGGTGCTAACAATGAAAGGTACAAGTAAGAAGGCCATAGAAAGTGTCCAATCAAAAGAAGCTGAATTGGTCTATAACCAAGAGGTAGTCAGATATAAAGTGAATTAATAATGAGTATATGATTTAATAGAGTATTTGTAAGAGCCTAATCACTTTGTACACAGTTAGGTATTATGGCCAACAACTGCTATATGGTTTTATCAGCTATACTAAGAAAAGCGAGGGAGTCAGAAAATCGAAAAAAAGGGCTAATCTTAAAAAGTCCCCTTAAGAGATCGTTTAATTTCGAAGGTTATCATATAATAATACTTTAATTATTAAAGAAAAAGGCTTGGAGGTAACCTCCAAGCCTTTTAAAAGTTATTAGCTGATACTTTTTGTATTAAAAGATATAGTTGTTGATGATTTTTTATGCAACCATTCATAAATGATAGGAATGATAATAAAGCTATTGATTGTTGATGTTACCATACCACCAATTACAACAATACCAAGAGTTTGAGAAATAACAGTATCTGCATTGTGTGAAAATGCAAGTGGTAACAACGTAAGGATTGTTGCTGCAGCTGTCATTAAGATTGGCCTAATCCTTGAAAGACTACCATTCAATACAGCTTCCTTAACAGGCATTCCTTCTTTTCGATTTCTTTCAATCTTGTCAATTAACACAATACCGTTGGTTACCACAATACCTGTAAGCATAAGAATACCAATTAATGCTGCTAGATTCCATTCTCCATGGAATAAAATTAATGCTATAACCACACCACTCAAAGCAAGTGGAATGCTTAACAATACAGATAATGGAGCTCTCCATCCTTTGAAAATAGTAGAAGTGATTAGTAATACTAAAAGGACAGAAAATGCAACGGCAACAGACATATCAAAAATCATTTCTTTTACTTGTTCAGTGATTCCTCCCAATGAGTACGTTACATCTTTAGGAAGTTCCATGCTGGTTAGAGCTTTGTCTGCTTGGCTTGACACTTTATTAATATCATTTGATGTAATCTGTGCTGTGATAAGAGAGAATGGTTGACCATCTCGTTCGCTAATCGTTGAAGCAGACTGATCTTTTGTAATCTTTGCTATTTGGTCAAAACGGACCATTTCACCATTATTTCCACTAAACGTTTCAGCAGATAGAGATGCTAAAACATCATTAGCAGTGGCATTTAAGGTAATCTTTGAATTTGTTCCTGTTGCAATTTGATCTAAATATTGGTCCACAGGAAGTGCTTTATGATCAATCATAATAGTAGCATCTTTAGAAGAAGACATGTAACGATTAACTTTTGTCAGAATATCAGCAACTTTAACCCCTTTATCTTGAATCGCTTTTTGGTCAAAAGTAACTTTGTACTTAGGTGAACCATTTGTTAAATCCACTTTTCCATCTACACTTAGGTTCGCAATTTTTGATAAGTTTGTTCTTGCTTCTTGAGCTACTTGATCCAATGTCGCTTGGTCTGAACCAGTAAACAGGATACGCATTTGTGAATCATCACCAGAAATGTTCTGGCTTGTTACGGTATAAATTACATTTTTAGATATTGTAGGTAGCTGTTTTTGCAACTCTTTAATCACAGAATCAGAATTCTTGTCGTTTTTCAAAACAACAGAAAGGTTAGCGACATTTGGATAGGTGATAAAACCTCCACCTTGGTCAAACACGTCATCGCTTTGTGGTGTCATGGTAGAACCAAAATTTGCTGAATACGCATCGACTTTTGGATTTTCCTTTAATGCTTTTTCAATTTTTTGTACTTCAGAATCTACTTGAATTAATGTGCTTCCTTTAGGCAATTCTGCCTTAATGGCAATTTGTCCGATTTTTCCACTAGGTAATAAACTTACTGGAAGAAATGCAGAATAAATACCAGCAGCTAAGAAGACTAAGATCGAAACAATAATCATTGCTTTTTTATGTTTAAAAGCAGATTGCAAGATTGGTTTCATTTTTGAATCGAGTTTTATAGTTTGTTTTCCTAAGTTTCCACCTTTCCATCCCATAAAAGCAAGAGAAGGGATGACAAGCATCGCAACAAAGAATGAAATAATGAGTGCAATTACGACTGACCAGGCAAATCCGCTATACGATGCACTGATGACTCCGCCAACAAAGGCGATTGGAATATAAACAGCAATCGTCGTTAACGTAGAACCCAATATAGCCGGAATCATTTCAACAACAGATGATGCAAGAATGGAAAGTAAAGATTTATCCATATTTTCTTCGCGTTTTCGATACATGTTGTCTAAGATAACAATGGAATCATCGACAATACGTCCCATCGCTACGATCAAACCAGAAACCGTTAAAATATTTAACGTGATACCCATTGACTTCAAGAAAGCTGTTGTTGCTAACAATGAAATTGGTAATGAAATTGCAATTAATAATGTGCTTCTTACATTACGGAAGAAGAAGAACACACATATCATGGAGAATAGACAACCAAGTAATCCTTCTCTTACCAAACCGAAAAGAGAGCTGTTTAATTCTTTTTCCCGGTCAAGTAAAACTTGGAACGAAACATCATTTGGATTTACTGTATCCAAGTGAAGATGTGCAACACGATCTTTTACTTGGTTAGCAACATCCGTGATATTTGCAGATGGTGTTTTGATTACATTTAAAGTAACACTTGCTGCCCCATTTGTTCTGGAGACGGTTTTAACATCGTTTAAAGAATGCGTAATGGTACCAAATGCTGAAACAGGAATTACTTTTCCTTCTTTATTCTTAATCGTTGCGTTTTCCATTTGCTGCTCAGTTAATGGTAACCCATCAAAGGAAACTGGTATGGATAATTGATTGTTAACAATATTTCCTTGTGGCATGGATGGAACAGCCAAAGCAAACGATTTATTGACATCATCCAACGTTAATCCACTTTTTACAAGGTCTTTCATGCGGACAGTTAATACATATCCATCTTTTGCTCCACCGATTACGGAAACATCCGCTACACCAGGAACAGATTTTAATTGTTTAACAATTTCCTGTGTTGCAGTTGAACGAAGTGTTTGTTCATCTAATTTTGAACTTGTTAAGCTGTAAGTCAAAATCGGAAATGAACTTGTTGTTAACCTTGTTACCGAAGGAGTGCTTGTAATAGTTGACGGAAGATCTGCATTTGCTAACGCTTTATTCACCTGATCTTCAGCTTGTTTCATGTCTGTATTCATTGGAAAATATAAACTCATAAATAGTCCACCATCATATGAAGTGGTTTCTACATTGGCCAAACCATCCACTGTCTTGACGGCACTTGCCAGATTATCTGTTACTTGTTGTTTTACCTGTGCAGCTTGATACCCAGCTACTCTCATACTAACTGAAAGTGTAGTATTGTTGATCCCAGGCAAATAATCTCTTTGCATCTGGTAAGCAGAAATACCGCCCCAAGTCAAAATGATGACAACACACACAATCATAAGAATGGCTCTTTGCATGGTTGCCTCTACTAATTTTTTCATTGCTTTTCCTCCCCAAAGTCTATATAAACTTAACCCGAATAACCTTATCGTTTACTGTAGTGAATTCAAGAATGGCACTTCAATCAAATTGGGCAAGTTAATGATATAAAATAAACCTGTATATTCCCCTAATAAACCATTAATATTTCATTAAAATGCAAAATTTCATTTAAAAGAATAACAAAAGAATATATAGAAAATGCTAATTAAATGGGTGGAATCGTTAACATCAGGGGGGATTACCTTGTTTAGCCAAGTAGCAAAAGCGGTACCCAATTTATTTACGCTCGGTAATTTATTGTGCGGCGTTCTATCAATAACCTGTAATATGAGTGGCTTTTTAGAAGTAGCCTCCATTTTAATTTTCTTTTCAGCTATTTTTGATCTTCTTGACGGAAGGGTTGCTAGAAGATTAAAAGTTAACAGTGCATTAGGTGTAGAGTTGGATTCCTTAGCCGATATTGTAAGTTTTGGTGTTGCTCCCGCACTTTTATTTCATACAATTGCAGCACCGTCCATTTTAACTTCTTTGGCATTTATCCTTTTCCCAATCATGGGGGCGATAAGATTAGCTAAGTTTAATGTTAAACCAACCATTGGGTATTTTAGCGGATTACCTATTCCAGTTGCGGGATTGCCACTCGCTGGTATGGGATTCTTTTCATATAGCAATGCATGGATTACCTTAATCCTAGCTGTTTTAATGGTGAGCCCTATTAGAGTAAAAAAACTATAAATTAGATTCATTGGTAAAATGCCTTTTTATGTTAATTAATTACGTAACATGCCTATTTTTGCTTGTTCTATATTTAAAAAGGTTATACGCCAATATATACTTCTATATTGGACTGCTAATATTAGTTGGAATAATTTTAGTAGACTTTGTTTTAGGTAGGAAAATATTTAATTCTAGGTGGGAAGTATTTATGCAGCATATAGATTTCCTAATTGGGCATTTTGGATATTTGGGAATCATTGTAGTGTTAATTGGCGGCATTGTAGGTCTTCCGATACCTGATGAGGTTCTTTTAACATATGTTGGCTACATTGTTTTTCAAGGTAAATTAACATACATATTGTCTTTGTTAAGTGCTTTTTTAGGTGCCGTAGGTGGAATCTCGGGTAGTTACTATATTGGCTATCGGTTTGGATTACCATTGTTAAAAAAATTTGGTCCCAAATTTCATATCACTGAGCAAAAAATCAATTTGACTAAGAATTTGTTTCAAAAAATTGGTCCGACAGTTTTACTAATCGGCTATTTTATTCCTGGAGTTCGCCATATTGCTGCTTACATCGCAGCAATAAATAAATACCCTTTTAGAAAATTCTTAGTTTATGCCTATACTGGAGCATTCATATGGACATTTACTTTTATCACTTTAGGTAGAAAATTAGGGGAAGGTTGGAAACAAGTTGAATCATATGTAGTAAAATATAGTCTTTATTTAATTTTGACCTTCTTAATCGTATTAATTATTTTTATTATTTTTGGAAAAAAAAGAGTAAGAAAGTAAGCTTTGGAAAATGAAATTCCAATTTCCTACTTCAACAAGCAATAAAAAGCCGATTCCTTTTGTACTGGAAATCGACTTTTTTAGGTTGAAATTAGCTTAGCTTACAAAATTTTTGAAACCCCTGTTAGAGGACTTTAAAAATCTTGGAAAGCGAGGGGAACGATTAATTAGCCTTCGGAGAGTCCTCCTTGTATGTTCTTAAAAAGTTCATAATCTTATGTTGAAAACGCTTCCATTGTGATGTATGATTAATTTGAAAACATTTGGGAGGTGCTTTAATTGTATAAACTGCAAATTTGTAATGCTCTAACCCATGAAATACTTCGAGAAAAGATGTATAAAAAACCTGACCTTCTTTTAAGTTTGATTGAAGCAGGAGAAAAAGGTCAGGAATGTTTTCTATTTGATGAGGAATGTAGAACCTATAAAGGGGACTATATTTCACATTCCAGTTTTACCGAAGAGGATTGTAATGTTTATAAAGTGTATTTTCGCTTAGAATTATCTGAACTACAGGCAAGAGTAGCTAATTAGATTCGTACAAGGAGCAGTGATGACTGCTCCTGTTTTTTGTATGGATAGAAGAAAATAACTTTCAGGATTATGAGTGATTAACTAAGGGAATTGAGATAGAAAAACTAGTGCCTTTTCCTAGTTCACTTTCCACTTCAATTTCGCCCTGCATCGCTTTAATAATACTAAAGGCAACCATGGTCCCAAGTCCTGTTCCTTTATCTTTAGTTGAATAATACGGTGTTCCTAACTTTTCAATTTGTTCTGTAGACATCCCTTTTCCAGTATCTTTAATAACAATGATAACGCTATCATTTTCTTTTTTTAGCTGAATGAATAAGGTTCCACAAGGCTCCATTGACTCAATTCCATTTTTTATAATATTGATCAGGGATTGACGAAGTTCTTTACTTTCGCCAAAAATATGAAGAGAATCATCTTCTTGTTCTACATGAATGAAAATATTGTTCATGGTGGCATATGGATTCAATACGTGTACTATGTAGTCAATCTCTTTACTTACATCTAATGGCTTTAAATGCTCTAATGATGGTTTGGCAAATGTAAGATAATCAGCGATAATACTTTCTGCACGATCTAATTCTTCTAAACTTAACTGGATATATAGTTGCTTTTGTTCCTTAGTAAGATCATGATTTTGTAGTAATTGATTAAATCCCCTAACCACAGTGAGAGGATTTCTCACTTCATGAGATATACTCGCAGCCATTTGACTAATTGTCTTTAATTCTCCAAGCTTCTTCATTTCATCTTGGAGTTTTTTCGTTTCTGTAACATCACGAAGAATGACAGATGTCCCAATAATGGTTCGTTCATCCTCTGGACTTCTGATAGAAGATACTGTAAGAGACCCCTGAATGATCAATCCATCCTTAAGAATATGTTTAATCTCACGTTGAGATATTCTTCGTCCTTCTATAGCATGTAGAAAGACCGACTTCATTTCGTTTATTTGATCAACATGAATGAGTTTGGAATAGGATTCACCAATAATTTCTTCACTTGAATATCCAAAAATTTCAGATGCCCCTAAATTCCAACTAGAAATCTTTCCATCTAAGGTAACACCAATAATGGCGTCATTAGAGGACTGTATGATCGCTATCAAATCTAGCATTCTATTAGATGTACTCTTGTGCTCTTTAATTTCTTGCTTTAATAATTGGTTAACTTGGTATACTTCTTCCGTACGTTTTTGTAAGACTTGATTGGTTTCCTCCAGTTCAGAAGGACTTGGTATGAGCAAAGCTTTAGGTATCATCTTCCAAAGTAATACTGCTGTAAATGTGGATACGGCAGCGGTTAAAACGATCGCAATCCCATTAATCATATGGATGGTATGGGTGGGAATAAGATACACTATGAAATGCATCAAGTGCGTAATTCCACATAATAAGATAAACATAGTGAAACATATAAACACCCAGGTAAACTCCTTGGATTTCCTTTTTTTCAAAAAGACTAATAAAGAAAAAGGAATCGAGAAGTATGCTAGGGCTGTTAATAGATTAAAAATTGTATGTATTGGTTCAGACATTCCAAACACCCCTTATGAAGTTCACAAATCCGCCTTATTCTCCATAAGTCTTATATTATAGTAATTTAGGTGTAATTGAAAGGTAAATATGTCTGTTGTGTGAATATTTTGAACTAGATGGCAATATTTAGGATAAGGTGCCTGTCCCCCATGACGTTAAAGCAATGGGGGACAGGCACTTTATCAATAGCGGGTCTAAAGGACATTTATCAGCGTTCACAGCTAATCAAAGTCCTTCAAAGCGGTGCTAAAGGACTTTTTCCTGTGTGCACTCTTAGGGACTTATAGGATAGCCATTTTGTTTGTTATTCTGTTGTTTATCATTCTGGTTTTAATAAGGTGCCTATCCCACATTACGTTAAAGCAATAGGGGACAGGTACCTTAAGTTGAATACAGTTATCTAGGATTTTAAGAAACAAAAAAACGGATAACTTTACATTGAATACTGTAAAGTCATCCGTTTCGGATAGTTAAGATAATCCGTATTTGTTGGCTGGTATGACCTTATTAACGGATAGCTTTTGTGAAACAAGAATAAATAAGAGAAGTTGATTTCTTACTTAGGAAATCGACTTTTACTTATATGATATAATAGAAGGGAAGAAACTTTATTGGAGGTTAATATCGCCTCTTGAATAATACCACTTTTTATGCGAATTATTTCACATAAAATCTGTAAGTAAACATTGTCAGAAGAAGGGTGTTGCCTAGTGGAATTGGGAAAAAGGGTCATTAAAGTGGGAATTGGATTTGCAACAGGACGTAAAAATTTTAAATGGATTCTTAAAACTTATTTGTTTAACTGGAGAGAATCTGATTTAACAGAAAGTCAGAAGATTAGTTTAAACCTTTTTGTTGCCTATGATCTAAATTATGCAAATACTAAATCAACTGATTATACGAATATTAACTCGCAATTATTAGATATGGTTGATCATACAAGTTTTATTGGTAAAGAAAAGATTCAGGAGGAAATCATCGAGTTAATTCAGAATCAAATCATTACAGAAAAGGAATCAAAATTAATTTTTGGTAGAGGGTATGCAGCTAAACGCAATATTATTCTTTTTATGGCTTTAAAAGAAAATATTGATTATCTTCTCTTTTTGGATGATGACGAATATCCTGTAGCTGTTACGAAAACTCGGTCAACTGCAATATGGGGTGGTCAACATGGTTTGCAAACCCATTTGACTCATATAAAGGATGCAGACATTACTAATGGTTACCACTGTGGGTATATTTCGCCGATTCCTTACATTGAATTTAATGATTGTTTAAAAGAATCGGATTTCCAAATTTTTATTAAAGCAATCAGCAATGATATTATAAACTGGGATACGATTAAATCGGTAATGGAGAATGGTGGAGTTACCTACGCTGATACGAATGTGCTGGTAAGCGAGAAAGTAGAAGAAGTACGAGAAATAAATCATACTAAATTCATTTCTGGTTCCAATCTATGTATCAATTTGACTAATCCAAGCCGTGTCAATCCGTTTTATAACCCACCTAATGCACGTGGTGAAGATACATTTTTAAGTGCGTGTCTTCAAGATAGAAAAGTTTTAAGAGTGCCATGCTATACCTTCCACGATGGCTTTTCCACTTACAAACATCTTCTAAATGGAGTGTTACCCACTAAACTTAAATATATTAAAGCAGATACTGAACAAGTAATTGAGCGATTTTATCGGGCATGTATAGGTTGGATTCGTTATAAACCACTATTGTTATTTATAACCCAGCCCGATTCCTACCATGAAAGAATTCAAGAAATGAAAGATCAGTTGTCAGCTACGCTTCCGAAAATCTGTCAATATTTTGGTCGAGATGATTTTATGAAAATAGCAACTGAATTAGAAAGTTATGATCGAAATGTTAAAAAACATTATGAAGAGTTTTTAGAAACACAGCAGGCTTGGGAGAAAATAAAAGAATACTTTGCAAGAGTCTCCCATAATTGAATCGATAAGGATGGAGAACGGTGTCTAAACCCTTTGAAACGGTGCCAGGGATTTGTCCCTTATCATAGTAAAGCCTAAATGTATCGAGGGACGGGTTCTAGAAAAATTAGTTTGTTCGAGCATCAGCAATCAATGGACAAGGAAATGAAATGATGAAACTAAATAGGATTATTTGAACTTAAATGAAGTTAGCGCGCTAAATTAGGCTCCATTGGTTCGTAGAATAGAGAAAAAACAAAAGTTCACTTTTAAGTAAATTTTACTTAGAAATGGACTTTTTTGTTTTGATTAGCGACATGATAGTTGACTTCGATTTACTACTTATTATTAAATCTCAGGTACCTTAAATTAATACTAACTAAAATTTTTCCTTGTTTTGCATAGAATTAATATAAAAATAGTTCAATAAAAACAAATAATTTAGTAAAACCATATGATCAGCCAAATAGGTACTGAAATCCAAAGCAAGATAATAATTGTACCAGCAATCCAGTTTTTAGGTTTCTCATTATTTAAGAGTGTTTGAGCTTTTAAGTTACACTCTTCTAAGATGGGTTTTGGTATTAGTTTCAGTGAGAAGTAGATGCCTAACGGAATGAGGATCACGTCATCTAAATACCCTAAAATAGGAATGAAATCAGGGATTAAATCAATAGGGCTAAACGCATAGGCAACAACACAGGCAGTAAAAATCTTTGCAAATAAAGGAACTCTCGAATCTTTATAGGCAAAATAAAGGACATATAATTGTCGCTTGATCTGTTTAGCCCAATTTTTTATTTTTGCGATCATTTTTCCATCTCCATTTTTATGACCAATTTAAGTAATGATTTACATTATATATTAAGTGTACAAAATAATGCAGAATTATATTGAAATTCCCAATAAAGTAATATATTATAGGTGAAAATTGATTAATTATTCCTATATTTGTAGAAAATAAAGGTAAACAATACGAAAGGTTAGGGTGTTAGACCTATTGTTTAAGGACAGAATGGGAGTAATCCACCTTACTATAATCGCCTGGTTATCAAATTTTTGATTCTACTAATCTATTTGGCTATTTTATGACCTCTAGAATAGTCTATTTTTAGTTACATAACAAGGGAGAGGATGGAATAGAATCGTCGATTTGATCTTGTTCTTTCAGAAAGAATGAGGGGCATCAAAGGGAAATTACTATAAGGCACTTACTTTTTGAAAGCGTTTCAATCCATTGGGTTACGAGCTTGTTCAAAGAGTAATGTTTATCTATTTTAGTCTTTACTACATGTACTTATTTGTTAATACAAGATCGTAATTATGAAATCTACTAATAATAGACTAACTATGACAAAGGGGGAAATTTTTGATATGAAACAAAAAGGGCTAACGATTCAGAAAAAGTTAATTATGCTATGTCTAACGATATTAATTATTCCAACATTAGCGATAG
>SMEO01000202.1_pt1 | contig 13883 bp, 10 predicted proteins | sample 2456251 | NCBI WGS metagenome assembly SMEO01 (sample SAMN10132594, study PRJNA489261) | soil metagenome | isolation source: day1 control-silt loam soil ammended | place: USA | reverse complement strand
AGACACACTTCACCCTGAGGCTGACCATAATAAAATGACGATGCTTGTCCTTTACGTAGTGCACGCATGACTTCAATACTTTTAAAAGTTTTACCATTCACTACTTTTGTTAATTTCTTCATTAATCCAGTTTAAAAAATGGTTCACTTTCATAATGTTTTCATGCGTGCGAGGATAAACTAAGTGATGAGCAGATATCGCTATAGAGAAATCATCAGAAAATACTTTAACCAACTTTCCTGATTCCAAATAATTCTGAGTAAGTATGTTGCTTTCTAAAACAAATCCTAGGCCATGCGTGGCTGCTTCAAGTGACATGTAAGAGCGATCAAAACTAAAAGTATAAGGAAATTCAGGAATACTTAGGCCTTGGTGTGCAAACCATTGAGGCCATGTCACCAGAGTGGATTTTGATAAAATTAGCTCTTTTTTTAATAAATCTTTGGGCTTAAATACTGGACTACGTTCAAGTAATTTTGGCGATGCAAGAACTTCTAATTTTTCACTCCGAACCGTTCTAATTTCGACACCTGTCCAATTCGAAATACCATGACGAATATCAATATCAATTTTATCACGCGTAAAATGAAGATTTTCATAAGAACAGGACAAGTTCACCTGAATGAGAGGGTATTTTTCTTTAAATGATTCAAGGCGTGGCATTAGCCACAATAGGCCAAAACTTGGAGAAGAATGGATATATAAGCTATCTTTTGGACTGTTATTTGATGCTTGTTCAGTAGCTAATACAAGGCTATGCAGGATATTAGTAACTTCTTGATAATAACGCTCCCCAGAAGGAGTTAATGTAACACCTCTTGCACCACGTATAAATAGACTTTGACCAATCATTTCTTCTAGTTTTGCTATTTGATGACTGACAGCAGATGGTGTAAGGCTCAAAACCTCTGCTGCTTTTGCCACATTTCCTAATCGAGCAGTTTGTTCAAACGCTTGTAAGGTTTTTATTGCAGGCACTTGGTTGTAATTTTTTTCACTATTATTCATTTAAAATTCCATTTTTCTTTCGAATATTAACTAAAAATATCATAGGCATGAATATTATTCATGCCTAGTTGAGTTTAACCTTATTGCTGCTCACTGTGAAAAAAGAGAATCTAGCGATGAATAAATGTTGAAGAAAAGAGGAATAGACATGTTACTACAAGGAAAAGTAGCGTTAATCACAGGTGCAGCATCTGAACGTGGTATTGGTCGTGCAACAGCGGAAGTCTTTGCACAGCAAGGCGCCAAAGTAATTATTGTTGATCTAGATCTCGCGCAAAGCCAGCATACGGCTAAAGCATTGGGTGAAGGTCATTTAGGTCTAGCAGCAAATGTTGCTAATGAAGAACAAGCATACGCTGCTGTGGAACAAGCCCTTCAACACTACGGAAAAATTGATATTTTGGTCAATAACGCAGGCATTACCCAACCTGTAAAAACATTAGATATCAAGCGCAATGATTATGACCGTATTTTGGATGTCAGTCTGCGTGGAACGCTCATTATGTCTCAGGCTGTAATTCCCTCAATGAAAGAAAACGGTGGAGGAAGTATTGTGTGTTTATCATCCGTTTCGGCACAACGAGGTGGTGGTATTTTTGGAGGTCCACATTACAGTGCTGCCAAAGCTGGGGTTTTAGGATTAGGTAAAGCGATGGCACGTGAATTTGGTGCAGATAATATTCGTGTGAATTCACTTACACCAGGTCTGATTCAAACAGATATTACTGGTGGTCTAATGCAGGATGATCGTCGTCATGACATTCTTGCAGGTATTCCACTTGGTCGCTTAGGTAATGCTCAAGATGTTGCAAATGCAGCATTATTCTTAGCCAGTGATCTATCAGCCTATTTAACAGGTGTAACTTTAGATGTAAATGGCGGAATGCTGATTCACTAAAACTCAGTATTAGTATTAAAAAATTTGAAATAGAGACATGGCCACGAGAGGATATTGTGGCCCAATGTAAAGGGACTCGCATGATGGATACCGTATTTTCATCTGATACAGATGCTATTCGTAAATCTGCATATCGAAAAATTGCATTTCGGTTGATGCCATTTTTAATGCTTTGTTATTTTTGTGCTTACCTAGACCGTGTAAATGTTGGTTTTGCAAAACTTCAAATGATGAGTGATTTACAGTTCAGTGAAGCTGTTTATGGACTTGGCGCAGGTATTTTCTTTATAGGATATTTCTTATGTGAAGTACCCAGCAATATTGTGCTGCATAAAGTTGGTGCTCGACGTTGGATTGCTCGGATCATGATTACATGGGGTATTTTATCATGATTACATGGGGTATTTTGTCAGGCTGTTTTGCATTTGTTGAAACAGAGTGGCAATTCTATACCTTACGCTTCTTACTTGGTGTTGCTGAAGCTGGATTAGCGCCAGGTCTATTACTTTATCTTACATATTGGTTCCCCTCTTATCGTCGGGCCCGTATGACTGTGCTTTGGTTTATTGCGATTCCAATTTCAGGAATGATCGGTGGGCCTCTATCTGGCTTAATCATGGACCAAATGAACAATGTGCAAGGGTGGCATGGTTGGCAATGGATGTTTGTACTTGAAGCTATACCTACAGTGGTTGTTGGTTTGTTAGTCCTCGCAGTTCTTAAAGATTCTGTTCAAGATGCACATTGGTTAACAAGTGCTGAAAAGAATTTAGTTCAACAAGAAATTTCACAAGATAATCAGCAGAAAGAAGGGCATAGCAGTATTAAAGACTTCATTAGTGATAAACGCTTGTGGTTACTTGCTGGAATCTACTTTTGTGTCGTAATGGGACAATATGCAATTACTTTCTGGTTGCCGACATTAATTCGTAACTCGGGTATTAGTGACAACTGGCATATTGGCTTGTTGACCAGCCTGCCTTATATGTGTGCCATAGTTGTAATGCTGTTAGCAGGCCGTAGCGGAGATCACTTTAGAGAGCGTCGCTGGCATTTAATTATTCCTATGTGTGCTGGTGCAATTGCACTGACCTTCGCAACATTGTTTGCCTCAAATCTAACCCTATCGCTGATTTGTTTATGTATTGCGGCATCGGGTGTACTCACTGCATCTTCTTTGTTTTGGATGTTGCCAACCAACTTTTTAGGTGGTGTTTCAGCCGCTGCTGGTATTGCTGGAATCAATAGTTTTGCCAATCTCGCTGGATTTTGTTCTCCATTTCTCATCGGCTGGATTACGACTAATACAGGTTCTAATGCCATAGGTATGTTCTTAATCACAGCAGTTTTACTTGTCGGTGCCACACTGGTAACGCGCGTTCCAGCAAAACTTGTTAATCGTTAATAAGAGAAGTTAATCATGTCAAATATTAATAAAGAAGCTCGTATTGCTGAACTACAGCAACGTGCCTATAACATTCGTCAACATGCGTTACGTATGGGACAAGTACAGGGCCAAGGTTATGTTGGGCAGGCCTTAGGTGCAGCTGATCTACTTGCAGTTTCTTATTTTCATGCAATGAAATATCAGCCTGAGAATCCTGAGTGGGAAGGACGAGATCGCTTTTATCTTTCAATAGGTCATTATGCAATTGCTTTATATGCAGCTTTGATCGAAGCAAAAGTTATTCCACTTCAAGAACTAGAAACTTATGGTTCTGATGACAGTCGTTTACCTATGTCAGGCATGGCAACGTATACCCCTGGTATGGAAATCACAGGTGGTTCATTGGGTCATGGTTTAGGCATTGCGGTAGGTGCTTGCCTCGGATTAAAGCAAAAGAAATCAGAATCTTTTGTTTATAACTTCCTATCAGACGGTGAGCTGAATGAGGGCTCGACATGGGAAGCTGTCATGTCAGCTTCACATTGGAAATTAGATAATCTCATCGCAATTATTGATGTGAATAATCAGCAAGCCGATGGGCATTCAAGTGAAATTCTAGCTTTTGAACCGATTGTAGATCGTTGGCAGTCTTTTGGTTGGTATACCCAACGCGTAGATGGCAACAATATGGAAGCTTTACTTGATGCTTTCGATCAAGCGAAAAGTCACGAAGGAACATGCCCAAGGGTCATTATTTGCGATACCAAAATGGGTAAAGGTGTTTCATTTTTAGAAAGCCGTGAAAAAACACATTTTATTCGCGTGGATGAACGTGAATGGGATGAAGCTTTAAATATATTAACCCATTACGGCAAATAAGGAGTCTAGATCCATGAGCCAATTAGCGAACTCTCCTAAGAAAAAATTAAAAACGTCTGCCATGATTGCTTCTATTGCTGCAGAAGGGCAACCAACCAAGTCTGCACCATTTGGACATGCTTTAAATGCACTAGCGAAAGAGCGTGATGATATTGTTGGATTATCAGCAGATCTATCCAAATATACAGATTTACATATTTTCGCGAATCAAAATCCAGACAAGTTCTTTCAAATGGGAATGGCCGAACAACTCTTGATGAGCGCTGCTGCTGGATTAGCTCGAGAAGGTTTCGTTCCTTTTGCCACGACTTATGCTGTTTTTGCTTCACGCCGAGCTTACGATTTTATCTGTATGGCGATTGCCGAAGATAATCTAAATGTGAAAATTGTAGCAGCCCTTCCTGGTTTAACTACAGGATATGGACCAAGTCACCAAGCAACAGAAGACATTGCCATTTTCCGTGGAATGCCAAATCTAATGATCATTGATCCATGTGATGCCTTGGAAATTGAACAGGCTATTCCGCAGATTGCTGCTCATCAAGGTCCTGTTTATATGCGCTTGTTGCGTGGTCAAGTTCCATTGGTACTGGATAAATATAACTACCAATTTAAATTGGGTAAGGCCCAAGTCATTAAGCCTGGTAAAGACCTATTGATTATTTCTACCGGATTACTGACCATGCGTGCGCTTGAGGCAGCGGAAGAGCTAGAAAAAGAAGGGGTAGAGGTTTCTGTATTACATGTACCTACGATTAAACCATTAGATGAACAGACCATTTTAGACGAAGTAGCTAAAGGAGGTCGTCCAGTTTTAACTGCTGAGAATCATTCTGTGGTTGGAGGCTTAGGTGAAGCAGTTGGAACCTTGCTATTAAGAAATGGGCAACATCCACGTTTTGATATGATTGGTTTACCTGATGCATTTTTAGATGCAGGCGCATTACCAACACTACATGATCGTTATGGTATTTCTACAGAAGCCGTTAAAGCAAAAATTAAAAATCACTTAACCTAAGAGAGTCCAACTCTGTTAGTGAATTGAGCATGGTGTATGACAGGAGTCCCGCCATGCTGCAATTTTATCACACCACTTTTAATCCAATTTAATCATTCAAAATAGCTTATTCAATTAGCTGTTTAGGGAAACTTATATTCAAAATTTGCAGGGATTGTGCAATGAAAAAAAGTAATTTTTTATGTCTTATTAGTGTACTTATTGGAACAAATACAGCTTGTTTTGCTGAGAACTTATTTGATGTAAATCGGACAAATTTAACAGGGGATTGGGATGGCAAACGAACAGCTTTAGCAGATAAAGGAATCAAATTTGATGCTAGTTCCAATCTCGATATTGCTTATTTAGCAGATGGTGGATATGCCCCACGACAAGACCCAACATATGTTAGCCAGTTTTCACTCGGTTCAACTTTAGATTTAGAAAAATTGATAAATGTAGACGGGGTGAGTGTCAGAGTATTAATTATGGCAAGACAAGGGCAAAGTGTATCAGTAGAGCAGATTTCCGATCCGCAAGCACCGCAATTGGCCAATGTACAGGCAAATTATGGTCGGGGTAATTCGGGTACAAGGCTTGCAGAACTGTCGATTGAAAAGAATTTCAGTAACGCAGTTACCAGTATTCGAGTTGGGCGTTTTGCCATGGGAACCTATTTCAATGTGATGTCTTGTGACTTTCAAAATAATTCTTTTTGTGGTGCACAAATGGGGAAATGGCAAGGCAATAAATGGATTAATGCACCTGTAAGCCAGTGGGCAGTAATGTCTAAATATAGTTTTAATCCTGAAGCTTTTATTCAATTTGGTGTATTCGAATATAACCCAAAAAACTTGGAAGAAAACGAAGGATGGAATCTAGATACAAAAGATGCAGACGGTTTTAATATTCCTGTCGAGTTGGTATGGCAGCCTAAAAACGCAGTTAATGACTTGCCTGGAATATATCGTATAGGAGCATTTTATAATACTTCTGATGAGGCCGATAATCAAAAGGACATCGTAACAGGAGAGTCTGAAGATAATACATATGGAGTATGGGGAGGAGTAGAACAGCAGTTATCGTCTAGGAATTTACCAAATCAAGGATTATATGGATTCATGAACTTCAGTTTCCATAATAAAACTACGAATAAAATTGGAAATATGCAACAAGTTGGTTTGAAATATATTGGTCTTTTAGATACCCATGCAAATGATATTTTTGGATTAGCAATAAACAGAATAAGTGTTAGCGACCGATTCCGTGCAAACTATTCAAATATTAATGAAGATGCTGAATATAATTTCGAAATTAATTACTCCTACTTCCCTGTTAAATGGTTAATGCTACGACCAAATATGCAGTACATCATCCATCCAGGTGCAACCAATTATATAAATAACGCTTTAGTACTAGGCTTCAGTTCGAAAATTATTTTTTAAAAATTAATGAATTGTTATTTCAGCTTTTGAAATACGAACTTTTCCTTTACTAGCTAAAAAAATATTTAGCGCCAAACTACGAATATCTTTAATAAGATTATGAATATATTACGAAATAAATGGGTATATAAATGATTAAGCCTATCCAGAAAATACTTATTGCTAATCGTGGCGAGATCGCGATTCGAGTCATGCGTGCTGCCTCAGAAATGGGCATCCGTACAGTTGCAATTTATGCAGAAGAAGATAAATTTGCCCTGCATCGCTTTAAATCGGATGAAGCTTATCAGGTAGGGGCAGGGAAAAAACCAATCGCTGCCTATCTGGATATTGAAGATATTATCCGTATTGCAGTTGAGGCAGGGGTAGATGCTATCCACCCAGGTTATGGCTTCCTGTCTGAAAACCCTGAGTTTGCAGAGGCTTGTAGCCAAGCTGGCATTCGCTTTATCGGTCCAAAACCAGAAGTAATGCGTCAGTTAGGCAATAAAGTGATGGCCCGTAAGGTTGCAATGGTTGCATGTGTGCCAGTTATTCCTGCTACAGCAGCACTACCTGAATGCATTGAAGACTGTCAGTTACTGGCAGCTGAGGTAGGCTATCCACTCATGCTCAAAGCGAGCTGGGGCGGTGGAGGTCGTGGCATGCGCGTGGTTGAACATGAGAAGGAACTCGAAGATGCAATTACTGTTGCACGTCGTGAAGCCAAATCTGCGTTTGGCAATGACGAAGTTTATCTAGAGAAACTGATTCGCCATGCCCGTCATGTAGAAGTGCAGATATTAGGTGATACCCATAGCAATATTGTGCATCTATTTGAACGAGATTGCACTGTCCAACGACGTAATCAGAAGGTGGTTGAGCGTGCGCCTGCACCTTATTTGTCCGAAGCCCAACGTAATAAAATATGTGAGGCCGCTTTAAGATTGGCTCGCGCAGTAAATTATACTCACGCCGGTACGGTCGAGTTCTTAATGGATGCTGAAACAGAAAACTTCTATTTTATTGAAGTTAACCCGCGTATTCAGGTGGAGCATACAGTCACAGAAGAAATTACTGGCATTGATATTGTTAAAGCACAAATTCGGGTGACTGAAGGTGCCGCGATTGGAGATGGTAGCAGTTTTATTCCACCCCAGGAGCAAATTAAACTGTTAGGCCATGCATTACAATGCCGTCTCACCACCGAAGACCCTAAAAATGGCTTTATGCCGGACTATGGACGTTTGACCGCATTTCGTAGCGCAACTGGTTTTGGGGTACGGGTAGACAGTGGTACTGCCTATACTGGTGCAGTCATTACGCCTTATTATGATTCATTACTGGCTAAGGTAACGGTTCGTGGTGCAAGTGCGGATGAAGCTAATGCCCGTATGCTACGAGCATTACAAGAGTTTCGTATTCGTGGTGTTTCAAATAATTTGGCATTTCTAGAAAATGTGGTGACACATCCTCTATTTACACAAGGTACCTGTACTACCCGATTTATTGATACCACTCCTGAATTATTTAACCTTAAACCTAAGCAGGACCGTGCGACAAAGTTATTAGAGTTTTTAGGTGACATTACCGTCAATGGGCAACCTGAACTTAAAGGACGTCCGCTTCCTGAGACAGTTCCAGCTCCAGCACAGTTACCAATATTTAACTTGAATCAGAATATTCCAAGCGGAACCCGAGACCAGTTTAAATTACTGGGTGCAGAAGGGTTCTCAAATTGGATGCTAGATCAAAAGCGTGTATTGGTTACTGATACCACTATGCGTGATGCCCACCAGTCCTTATTTGCAACACGAATGCGGACCGCAGATATGTTGGCTATTGCACCTTATTACTCCCAGATGGCCAGTGAGCTATTTTCACTAGAGTGCTGGGGGGGCGCAACCTTTGATGTGTCGATGCGTTTTTTAAAAGAAGATCCGTGGGAACGTTTAGCTAGACTTCGTGAAGCAGTGCCGAACATTTTATTTCAAATGTTGCTTCGCTCATCTAATGCCGTGGGTTATACCAACTATCCAGATAATGTGGTTCGCCACTTTATTGCACAGGCAGCACAAGGTGGAATCGATTTATTTCGTGTATTCGATTCGCTAAATGCAGTTGATAACATGCGGGTTGCTATTGATGCGGTTCGAGAGTCGGGCATGTTGTGTGAAACAGCAATCTGTTATACCAGCGATATCTTTGACAATAACCGCAGATATAACCTCAACTACTATGTTGATATGGCAAAGCAGCTACAAAAGGCAGGAGCCAATATCCTGGCTATTAAAGATATGGCGGGGATATGCAAACCAGCCGCAGCACGTGAGCTGGTCAAAGCATTGAAAGAAGAAACCGGACTGCCAGTTCATTTTCATACCCATGACACCAGTGGTATTGCAGCAGCCAGTATTTTGTCAGCAATTGAGGCAGGCGTAGATGCTGTTGATACTGCCATGGATGCCATGAGCGGTCTCACTTCACAACCAAGCATGGGCTCTGTGGTTGCGGCCTTACAAAATACAGATCGGGACACAGGACTTAACCCTAACAACCTGCAACAGCTTTCGACATACTGGGAAGGTGTGCGCCATATCTATAAGCCGTTTGAGGCGGATATGCGTGCTGGTACAGCTGATGTCTATCATCATGAAATGCCGGGTGGACAATATACTAACTTGCGTGAACAAGCTCGTTCAATGGGTATTGAAGAGCGCTGGACGGAAGTATCTGATGCCTATGCACAAGTTAACTTATTGTTCGGTGACATTGTTAAAGTCACTCCAACCTCTAAAGTGGTGGGTGATATGGCCTTATATATGGTATCGAACAATCTTAGTCCACAAGATATTGAAGATTCTGAACTTGAAATTGATTTCCCTGAGTCGGTGGTTTCCCTGTTTAAGGGGGAGCTAGGCATACCAGTACATGGTTTTCCAGAAAAGTTACAGAACAAGGTATTAAAAGGTGCAGCCCCGTTAAATGACCGTCTTGGTGCAGTTATGCCACCAGCCGATCTGGCGGGTAAAAAAGCAATGCTTGAGAATATGTTTGGGAAACTAGTCACTGAACAAGAATTGGCGTCATACCTGATGTATCCAAAAGTCTTTACCGACTTTATGCAGCACGAAATGAAATATGGCACGGTCTCAAGTATTCCATCTTCAGCGTTCTTTTATGGTCTAAAAGAGCAAAGTCCAGTCGAAATCGAACTTGAACGCGGTAAAGTACTCGAAATAAAACTGTTGGGCCGCTCAGAAGCCAAGGATGGAGTGATTGATCTGTTTGTAGAGCTGAACGGCCAGTTACGTCTGGTTCAGATTAAACAGGCAAGCCAAAAAGAATCGACGGCTCATTCAAAGGCAGACCCGAAGAATCCAAAACATATCGGTGCTTCGATGCCGGGCATGATTAGTACAGTACCTGTAAAACTTGGTCAGTCTGTCAGGAAAGGTGAAACCTTATTTACCATTGAAGCAATGAAAATGGAGATTGTGATTAAAGCTGATCAGGACTGTGTGGTTCAGGAAGTTTTAATGGGTGTGGGTAATCAGGTTAAAAATATGGATTTAGTTTTAATATTAAATTAAAAGATTTAGTTATAATTTTGGCACTGTTGCAAATAGAGATTTGAGTCGATGATGTTCCCTTAAAAAGTTCTTAGAGATCGAAAAATCTGTTGATTAGATGTATTAATTCAGACTTGATCGGACATAGCTCTTGAAAAATAGGAAGTTACCCATTTTGATGTGTGCTGAAAAAACAGGACACTTCGACTTGGGAGATTCTATGCAGCCAATTTAAAAAAGTCCTCTGCTGTTTGATTTGGTGTTTTAAAATCCAGTCCTTTCTGAACTCTCTGCTGATTATAAAATAGCTCTATGTATTTTGTAATATCTGCTTTAGCTTCCTCTCTTGTTTGATAGTTGCGATGATGAACCAATTCATTTTTTAATATTCCCCAAAAGCTCTCAATCGGTGCATTATCGTAACAATCACCGCGTTTAGTCATTGAACCCTGAAATCCATATTTTTCAAGTATATTCCGATATTCATGACTGCAATATTGACTACCCCTATCTGAATGAACGATCAAGCCTTCAGTTGGCTCATGATTGCCAATAGCCATACTCAGTGCATTACAAACAAGCTGTGACGTCATACGCTCATTTAAGCTATAGCCAACGATTTGTTGGCACTGTTGCAAATAGGCTGACATGATAAGCTAAATATCTTAGATTGGTGTAAAAATAAAGTTAGTAAATAGATTATATAAATCAAATATTTTTTATCAAAACGTAAATTTGATTGATTCAAATTTATTTATATTTGGGACTATGCTAGTCTATTATTTCAACGCTAAAAAAATTAACTAAGAAGAAAAAATGATGACTCCATTGCTCATTGATGCATTAACAATATCTGAAGGCAGGTTTAAAAAACCATGCCCAGTTTTGGTTTTAAAAATGATGTTACGCAATGAGGAAACGAATAGTTTTTCAGCAGAAATAAAAAATCAAGCACTACTACTTCTCGCGGCATATCGTAAGTTATTACTTGCTGTCTACATGGATTTATGTGATGTAAAAAGTCTGAAGAACAGTGTTAAAAGAAGACATTGGGCTAAAGCAAATACAGCGCAGTATACGTTGGTTGTAGCAAAAGAACTTCGAATAAAGAATTTAGATCTAGAAGAAATGATTTTGTTTTTAAATACACATCATTTCTTAAAAAATCTTCCGATTTTCTTTGTTCGAAAATTAGTAGGTTGGGCACCACCAGTGGTTAGTGGTACTTTTTTAATCGAAAATGTTTTAGCAGGTTATATCGCCCAAAAGCTTTTGCCATCAGAAAAAATTAAAGTAAAAGAGCTTGGCAAGTCTGTGCAACCATATTTTCATTTAGCTGACTTTTTTGTTTTTTTACCTCAACTGGAGAAACTCTATCAAAAACATAAGAAGCAAATTGTTTGTGTGGCACCAACGGCTGAAGTTGCTTTAACTTTAACAGACTTTAAGAAAGCATGGATTTATCGTCTTAGGAATATGCCATGAAGACTCATTTTGAGCAGCTTCGAGACTGGATGAAGCTGTATGAAAATATAGAAGAAGAAGTGCTTATCCAAGCATTATTTTTGTTACGTGCTCATTATAGCTTAGCTGGTATTGTTATCATTTGTCAGCGAATTTTCACATTGATTGGTGATAAAGAATTGCCAGGATTTCGTGATGAGCTTAATACTTTAAAGATCATTAGTAGATTACAGGATTCTGAGAAATATTCACATTTTTTCTCAGGAACAATAGATAGAAATAGACATACACCCACGCCATTACGTCCGTACACTGGAGACAGCGGAATTTGTGACTTGCTCTTGATTCAAGCAGGCCGAATTGAGAGTAATGAGCGTTTTGATAATTTAATCATTTGGTTTTTAGAGCAAATATTTCACTATCAACAAAAGGTACATACTTTAACGCTCTATAGTGATTATTTAAATGGTGATGGACGCATAAAGCTGAAAGATCAAAAAGGCTCTCGTGTCTATAACGCCTTTTTAGCGATTAGGCTGTTGGGTGATCCAAGTTATAAGGATATTTTAGAACAAGTCGAAAAATTACTGACCAATAAAGAATTGGAAGAATTTATTAATCTAATGTCCGCTGTTTGTAAAGATAAGCCATTAGTTGAAAAATTACTGACCAATAATGAACCGGAACAATTGATTAATCTAATGTCCGCTGTCTATAAAAATAAGCGCTTAATCGAAAAATTACTGATCAATAACGAACCAAAACAATTGATTAATCTAATGTCCGCTGTTTGTAAAGATAAACGATTTAAAGAAGTTTTTTATCCATTAAAGCTATTTTTATCCCAAATTTGGGAAAACAATCCTCTAAAAAATAAGAAGAAACGTCCAAAGTTTGTACACTGTATAGGGTTAAAGCACAAAAAATTGATCCTGCAACGATATGGTTCATTAAGTATTGCTATCCAACCTTTAGAGGATGTAGATGAAATTCATCGTGGTCTAGTCTCTGATGTATTTGAGCATGATGAGATTGAAGAAGATGAAACACCATTGGAGCCCTTGTTTAGATTTTTTTTGGCAGAACAATCCGATTTAATTCGAGGGCTTTATGCATCTAAGTCTACTTCTCAACATATTGAAGCTGCAAATGTTGGTTTAGTTTGGACCAAATCGCGATTGTCCTTAAATTCAATTCAAGAAGTATTTAGGCTCTGTCAACCATCTCATACTGATGCCAGCTTAATCTTACGCGCAAAATTAGCTTTAATATTGAGTTTACTCACAGGACGTTCGGTTACTGAATTAACAGCGCCTCGTTTTAGTCGAAATGCAGATCAGAATAATATTGCTATTCAGTATGATCATACTTTATCTGCATATGTATTAAGTGTGTTTGCAGGGACACCGACACTCAAAAAAAAACCAGAACATTCTAAATTTCATGTGCCATGGACCAATGAATTACATTTGGTTTTACCAAGTGAACTCAATGATTTGGTGAGTCAAGTCAAAAATCTTGGGATTACGACCCGTCAACTGGCAGTTGAACGCGAAGTTAGAAGATTAATTAACAGTGTACCTCAAGAGCTAGAAGTCAGCCTCAAAAGCATTCGAGATATTCTTCCACGGTTGTTATATGAGTATAGCCAAGGTGATTTAGCTGTCGTTAAAGCAGTGACTAATGCATCAGGTCGAAATTACGATAACTTGATTCATTATGCCTCTTTTGAACAGAGGCAACTTGAGCAATTATGGGCTGATTGTTTAAGAACGATAAAAATTGATATTCCTCAATACATACACACTTCAAGTGAACGCGTGGGTAGCCCGATTGGAATAAAGATTGTTGAAATACAAAATGAAATTACACGAATAAAAAACAGAATAAATCAGGCTTATGAACAGAAAAATTGGCAGGTGCTCTTTGATAACTTAACGTTGTATACGGCATTATGGATGAATCTTGCAACTGCAGGACGAGGAATTAAGCAACCCTTTCCAAAGTGGATCAGTCAGCAAGGCTGGGCATTGATTCAAGATAAACATCATCAAGATGAATCAACCGATCGTTATGTACCATTGACGCCAGCGTTGATCAAACAGATTCAAGGTTTACGTGGTTTGATGGTAATGCTGGGGGAGCAAGTTGAACCACGTGTTGATTTATCATCTTATGCTGTGCAACTTTGTGATCCTCATCAGATTGAAGGTTTAGTTAGAAATTGGGCACGGAAGTTGGTTCGCTCTGATCA
>SMEO01000434.1_pt1 | contig 13915 bp, 13 predicted proteins | sample 2456251 | NCBI WGS metagenome assembly SMEO01 (sample SAMN10132594, study PRJNA489261) | soil metagenome | isolation source: day1 control-silt loam soil ammended | place: USA | reverse complement strand
CCACCTCAAGATTCTGAGTATCCAAAGAAGATAGGTGGGGGATCAACAGCACGTATTGTGTCCGATTGGTTCAACTAACCATCAGTGGGGGATGAAGAAAACCCCCACTGATGGAAGTTTCACTTTATCTCAAAAAAAACCAGCCACGCAATAAATGCATGGCTGATTTAGTAAATAAGGGGATGGGAGAAATTTTCACGACCAAACAAAGGGGTTTAAGTTTGTTATGTGATTCATTTCATAAATGAAATATACTACTCTCTTACATGTTTTTCAATGACTTTGTGCAATATTTCACATATTGTTCACTAAATTGGTCACATAAAGTTGGTCTATACTCTCTATCCGTCGCACCTAATGATGAAAGATCATGTATATGCCGTTAAGTTGACTGCTAACACCCTTTAACTGTTCTTTGAATTATTTCTAACAAAAGATACTGACTAAAAAAATCGATACTAATGAATTTTTGAAGTCAGCCTTGTCTCTTTTCATATTTTAATTGGATATAGAATGTGTTTTTCCGAAAAGGAGCACACTATGAATGAAAAAACGAGAGGTTGTAAAAGTGGATTTTCATCTACTTTTACAGCCTCTTTTGATTAAAGAAACCAAAACTTAGTTTCTATCTTAACTAACTACTTCTTTATCGACTGCTGGCTTTAATTTTTTATTTCTACTTCTTATAATCATAACCAGATAAATTGCAAGAAAGATAACAATACAAATGGAGGAATAGCCAAACATAGATTTGTAGCTAGTATAACCAGCAATTAGGCCAAGAATTGGTGATCCTATCGCCATTCCTAAATCCATACCCGTAAGAATCATGGCATTGGCCGTTCCTTTTTTATCTGGGCTAACTTGACTAACTGCCCATGCTTGAAGGGTTGGCTGAATTATTCCATAACCAATACTGTAAAAAATAGCTGCGGCTAATAAAGTAGACAGATTTTCTGTAATACCCAATAAGAGTAATCCAATTAATGCAAAAAGACTAGCTGGTACTATTAAAACCCTATGACCTTTTTTATCAAAAATTTTGCCTGATATAGGTCGTATACTAAGCATGAGAATAACGAAGGTAACAAAGAAAAAGGTAATTTGTGTTCCAAGTCCTGTTTCCTTACCAAGCCCATCAATTAAACTAAACACTCCTCCAAATGTCATACAAAGAAACATAACAAGAATACTAGGAAGTATTGCACCTTTATCAAAGACATTTTGAATGAAAGTACTATGAGACTTAGGCTGAGAGTTTAAATGAATGCGTTTAATAAGTAAACTGCATCCTAAAGTACTTATAATAATGGCAAATGCTAATAGAAGCAAAGAATTAAAGGAAAAGGAATGAATCATATATAAAGCTAATACAGGTGCCATAGTGCCGCCTAGACTTGAGGCCATGCTAAAATAACCAATTCCTTCTCCTATTCGTTCACTTGGAATATGGAACGTAACCAACGTTCCTAATAATGTAGTAATCACTCCGAAACCTATTCCTTCTATAATTCTAATAAATAGTAAGAAAGGGATCGATGTTTGTTCATAACTGAGAAAAATACAGATAAAAATAAGGCATAGTGTTATAGCAATCGCTTTTTTTATTTCAATCTTTTGAAGAAAAGCACTAACCAACGGTCGGGTGCTAATAGCTGCTATCATAAAAGCAGTCATCATTCCCCCACCTATTGCCGGATTCCCGCTTATTTGTGTAACGAAGACTGGAAATCCGGCATTCATCATGTGCATACAAACAAAAAACAGAAAAGTGGTCAAGATAACAAAAAAATATTGCACTGTCCACAATTTTGGTGTGGGTTGAATCACACTGTACCGCCCTCTTTCTATCCCCATTTGCAATGTATTATTTTTAATGGCTCATAACCTTTCTGAAATCAAAAGGTTATGAGCCATTTTAGTCAATTAAATAATTTCATTTTTCTTACTTGGTACTAACATAATTGCAGTTGCCGCAATGACTCCAGCAATGACAAATGTATAGAAACTCCAGATTAGGTTAACATTCATACTTAACAATACTCCAACAAGTATTGGTCCTGAAATGGCCCCAATCCTTCCGATTCCAAGACCCCAGCCTAATGCAGTAGCTCTAGAATGAGTTGGATAATACTTTGATACAAAAGCATTCATGACTTGTGTAATACCTACTGATCCAAATCCAGCTACTCCTACTAATAAGTAAGTCACCCAAATCGGTGGAGCACCAAGTGTTAAACAGAAAGCACATACCGCGGCTAAGAAATAAGCAACTGCAATTACTCTTTTTGAACCTAAACGGTCGGCAATAGTACTAGCACAAATGGCTCCTACACCCGCCGTAAGATTCATGACTAATAAAAATGACAAGCTAGAGTTAAGTGAATAGCCCAATTCTCTCATGATTTGTGGTAACCACGTGTTTAGCCCATACACTAAATAGAAACCCGTGATATATACTAACCAGATGAACAATGTTGCTCTCAGATATTCCTTCGAGAAAAGCGCTTTAATTGATTTTTTCTCTTTCCCTGTACCTTTTTTATCTTCCTCTTTCTCAGTCTTAAAGAAGGAAATATCCATTTGATATCGTTTACAAATAACTTCCGCTTCTTTATTTCGATTCCGAGAAAGAAGGAAACTCACTGATTCAGGCAAAAATTTTATCATAACCGGTACGACTAATAATGGAATCGCTCCAATCCAAAACATCAATCTCCAACCATAGGATTCCAAGAGAAAAATAGCTAAGACAGCACCTAAAACTGTACCAAAGGCATACCCTGAAAACATAAGTACATAATTTAATGATCGGCGATGAGAAGGTGAATACTCAATTACAAGGGCAGAAGCAGTTGGAATAACACCACCTAATCCAATTCCTCCAATAAAACGAAAGAAGCCAAACATTTCTGGTGATGTAGCTAATGCTGCTCCAACCATAGTCAGTGAAAAAAAGGTTACAGCTATTATCAATGTCCATTTTCTACCAAAAAAGTCGGTTATTGTACCGATTAAAATAGCTCCAATTAGCATCCCAAATAATGAATAGCTTCCGATCGTACCCGCTTGAGCAGGTGATAACCCCCAAGGTTGATACTCTAATAAACTAGGAACAACTGCTCCATAAATACCCAAATCATATCCATCTGCTAATATAGCGACAAAACAGATACTTACAATTAAATACATTAAATTACGAGGGACCCCACCATTTTTCACTGAGGTTTCTTTATTTTGAGGCATTTCTTTAACAACTTGACTCATTCTTATTCCACTCCTTAGGATAGGCTCATAAAATCTTTTAATGGGTCAATTACTAGTAAGCTTTCCCTCTAATTCTTTTTAGAAGGACCTCTCATACCTTAGTCATTACAAAGAAAAGTATTAAGGAGGGGGCTGTTCATACCGTTTCCTCTACAATTCTAGGACTATGGAGATTACGTGAGAACAGCATAATCTTGTTATGCGAGTATTTCTTCACTTTTACATTATTATTTTTTCTGAACCCAGCTATATTGATAATTTGCATCTTCTAGCTGTTGTGCCTTCTTCACAACTTTTAAAGGGCGGAAGGTATCAATCATAACGGCTAATTCTAGCGTCTCTTTTTTTCCAATGCTCTCCTCTATTTTTCCAGGATGTGGACCATGTGGAATACCACCTGGATGAAGGGTAATAGACTCCTCCTTCACTCCCTTACGGCTCATAAAATTCCCTTCCACGTAATACAAGACTTCATCACTGTCTACATTACTATGGAAGTAAGGCGCTGGAATGGATTCTGGATGATAATCATAAAGACGTGGAACAAAAGAGCAAATAACAAAATTTTCTCCCTCAAATGTTTGATGAACTGGTGGTGGCTGATGAATACGCCCTGTTATTGGCTCGAAATCGCTTACATTTATAATCCAAGGGTATAAATATCCATCCCAGCCAACTACGTCAAGAGGATGATGCGCAAAATAGTGAGAATGTAAATAGCCTCTTGACTTTGTTCGAACTTCAAATTCCCCTTTTTCCGTGTAGGTAGCCAGAGATTCGGGCCCCGTTATATCTCTTTCACAAAAAGGACTATGTTCAAGAAGTTGACCAAATTCATTTCGATAACGCTTAGGTGTCGAGATCCAACTAGATGTCTCAACCACTAGAAACTTAGATTTTCCTGGGTCTGGTGTCACTCGATAAATGGTCCCTATAGGAACCACAATATAATCACCTGGCTTATATTGAAGAGTTCCAAAGGTTGTTTCAATTTTTCCTGTACCATGATGCACAAATAACAGCTCATCTCCATCACCATTACGATAGAAATAATCCATATGTTCAGTTGGATTCACTACACCTATTAACAAATCTTCATTTCCAAGTACATATTCTCTTCCCATGACAGCATCACTTGGTTTTTTATTTACATTATCTGTATAAAAATGACGAGGGCGAAGCGCACCTTGCTCCTCATACTCCAAACCACATTCTCCGATTAAATCTGTTTTATAAAACTCGGTAGGTGCATTGTGATGGTATAAAATAGACTGAATCCCTGAAAATCCTTTTGTTCCCATCACTTGTTCTCTAAAAAGTGAGCCATCATCCTTACGAAATGTTACGTGCCTCTTATGAGGGATTTTTCCTAATTTCTGATAATACGCCATTCTATTGCAACCTCCTTATATCTATTACCTTTTTAATCTATTTACTGAGATATGTTGGATTTTCTCCGTAATGCTAATTCTAAGTCAAGAGCTGGTTCAATGACTCCAACTACTTCTCCAAAACCAATTCGGTAGCCATCGCCTTGACACCAACCAGTCATTGTCAACTCATCTCCGTCTTCTAGCCATTCTCTCTTTTCTTCAGCGTTTAACTGAATTGGTTCTGAGCCTCTCCATGTTAATTCTAGTAGGCTGCCTCTAGAATCTTTTTCAGGGCCACTTATCGTACCTGAACCCAATAAATCTCCAGGATTTAAGTCACATCCTCCAATGGTATGATGGGCAACTTCTTGAGCAATACTCCAATATAAGTTTTCATAATTACTAGAACAAATTCGTTTTGGTGTACTCATCCTTTTGCTTCTTAAGTGCACTTCAAGTTGAATATCAAATGAACCCGGTTTTGACTGTTGAAGATATTCTAACGGTTTTGGATCCTGAATTGGCCCTTTTACACGGAAAGGCTCTAATGCTTCTAATGGAACCACCCACGGTGAAATGGAAGTTGCAAAATTCTTAGCTAAAAAAGGACCTAATGGAACATATTCCCATGCCTGAATATCACGTGCACTCCAATCATTGACTAAAACCATTCCAAAAACATGATTTTCTGCCTCTTCAATTGGAATTGGTTCGCCACGGTCATTTCCAATGCCGATAAAACATCCCATTTCCAATTCAAAATCTAGCTGTCTACAAGGACCAAACACTGGAGTATCCGCATCTTTTGGTTTTGTTTGACCCATAGGGCGACGAATGCTCGTTCCACTAAGAACTACAGAACTAGCTCTGCCATGATAACCTACCGGTAAATGAGTCCAGTTAGGCATTAAAGCATTTTCTTTACCGCGAAACATAATGCCGACATTTGTCGCATGATCTTTAGAGGCGTAGAAATCTGTATAGTCCCCAATTTTTACAGGTAGATGAAGTTCCACTTCATTTTGAAGATAAAGGGATCGATTACGAAGATCGTAATTATCTCTTAACTGCGGTTCATCCTCTGACAATAAGAGTTGAAGCCTTTTCCGTACTGCACTCCATATTTCCTTTCCTGAACTCATAAAGTCATTTAAAGAGGGACGATTAAAAATAGGGCCGTTTGGTCCAATTATGTCTTTAAAAAATCCTTCTTTTTCTAATACTGATAAATCTAATACATAGTCCCCTATCGCAACGCCAATTCGCGGTTCTTGATTATGTTCTGTACTAAACACACCATATGGGAGATTTTGAATAGGAAAATGAGACCACGAATTTACTTCTATAAATGATTTCTTCATAATATTGCCTCCTGTTGATTTTTTAATTTCATTAATTCATCTCTTGGTTCATCAAAGCTACAACTTCCAAATGAACATAATAAGCTTCGCAAGTCTTTAATTTCTTGTGTAATACTTAAGTTTTTCCAAGCCAAACGATTATCGGCCATTATAAAGTGATTTGCCTTCTCTTCAGAAATAATTTCTTCTACCGTTTTTTCATCTAGTTTTAGATGATAAGCAAGCAGGCCTGCTAGAAAGATATTTAGAAATCCATGCATTTTTGTCTTTACTTCTTCCCGATACATTCGAATCGGGTGGTGTAATCCAGCTGTGAACTTCATTGGTAAATCTCGATCACGACATGCAGCGATGACAAAAGCAACTTCTTCAGTACTTGGGAACATTTCTGCTTTTATTCCCCCGGTTCGTAACTTTACTCCTAATCTACTAGTATGTACCGAATTGAATGTTGCGATAGCATCCAATGTGTTAGATACATGCTCTTTCCAATCATCATTATTAAGAAGGGTGACTTCACAGAACACTTTCATTCCTAATTTTTCGGCCTCCGTAGAAATTTCTTCCAACAAAAACTGAGTTGGTACAACAGGCGGCAAAGGAATTTCGAACGTTTCTACATTAGACCAATGATGAAATTGATTACTAAAGTTGTGAATTTGCTCTATGTCTTCTTTCAGTTGAACAATACATTGGTTCTTAGACTCACTTTTTCTACCCGTAATGGATAGTTTCAATAGACTTTTCTTTGAAAATAAATTAGCATACATTGGGAGTTCGTTAATCTTGGTGATTGGAGTAATAAATGGTCCCAACATCCAAGAATCTTGGCTATTGATATAATTCGCATAATTTTTGAGTGCAACATCCAATGTTAGATTAGAAGGCGGAAATAACCCTGCATAATCTATCAAGTGATCTTGGAAGACAGAGAGACTAGTTTTCATCATTTTAACTTCCCTTTCTTCTCTAATTTTGGCATTACTAATCATAGGTAAAAAACTTAACAAAAAAACCAGCAGCTACAATCCACAAAAACGCAAATTAATTACGTTCTATAGGATATAGCTACTGGCTTTTATCTTCTCTACAAGATTGAGTTTTTAGCTCGCACCCCAAAAATAACCCAGTTAATTATAAAATTAGTTTACAACTTAATTACTGTAATTATAGTGTAAATTTATGGAAATTACAACATTTATGTAAAAAATAGACAAAATGGAATATTAACTATTAAAATATAAAGAACTTTATCTGTTTTTTATTTACATGAATTTAATCCTTTTTTGATTCAAGGTATCGATCATAGGACCCTCTAAGTGCTTGAATAATTGCTCTTTGTTCACCAGCAATATACCTTTTTTCAATTTCCTTATTAATCTCCTCTATTCCATTACGAATTGATCTACCTTTAATAATAGAACATATAAATTCATTAGTAAGATCCATAAGAAAACTAAAGGAAGCCTCAACAACAATTTCTTCATCAGTATCAATCACTAAAACACAAGCAATAATTTTCTGCATCTCAAATAGAGGTGTGCCCTTCGGTAATTGTGCAAATCCTGTTGTTAAGACACAATTATTATTTTCTTTCCAATTCATAGTTGTTAACCCTCCAACACATAGTAAATTAGCTTCATTCATTAATAATTAATGGTAATTTTAACCAATGAAAATATAATTTGTCAATAATATTTCACAAATTCCAAACTTGTATTCTTTAATTTTTTCCGTCTCAACACCCTTTCTCTAATAATGAAGAGCCATCAATTTGAAATAATAACCAATTATGTTATATAATAATAATTATAAATTTTAAAACAACATGATAGAAAGGATAGATTTATATGTCTCTAGAAGTTAAAGGTAATTATGTACTAGTAGCTGGATTTGCTCAATTGCCAAAAGGTACACCACTTTTCGAATTACAAAAATCACTAGGATGTATTCTAGTAATCGATACAGAAACTGATACAATTATAAATGCAACATTCACTTTTTTACAAACATTAACAAACGATTTCATCAGTTCATTAATTCGAGGAAAATCTTTAGAGGATATAGAGGATATTGTCTTAGATATAGAAAATAGGTTTATTGTTCCACCACAGAAGGCTGTTATTCAAGCATTAATTGCGGCTAAGAAAAAGTATCAAGAAAAAAATAATTTATAAACAGAAAGCGTTTGCAATAAACTGGTAAATTGTGTATAATTAAATTAACAACATAAAACTAGTATCAAGCTGGTTTATCTACCGAGCAAGGACATGGGCCAAACCTCAATACGTAGATAAAGAGCCAGTAGTAATAGGAAAAATTTAAATAAAGGCTTTCCTTTATTTAATTTTCTATTACTGCTGGTTTTTTGTTTGTAAAAAAACTAAATGGGGGTTTTTTAGATGGAATTCGGTTTATTTACAGTATTTGATAACTATAAGGATAAATTTGAACGGACACCAGAACAATTATTAAACGAGGTATTAGAACAAACGGTTGTAGCAGATCGTTTAGGATATAACGCTACTTGGTTTGCTGAACATCATTTTAGTGAGTATGGAATTTTAACTACTCCTCAAACATTTCTTGCTATAGCAGCAGAACGTACAAAGAATATTCGACTAGGTACTGCGATTGTGACATTACCATTTAAGAATCCAATTCAAGTGGCAGAGGACTATGCTTTACTAGATGTACTTAGCAACGGTCGACTTAACTTAGGTTTAGGCAGTGGTTATCTTCCACACGAATTTGCTGGATTTAATGTTGCGGGGAAAGATAAAGCATTACGATTTAATGACAGCCTTGCTGTAATTGAAAAAGCATGGACAGGTGAAAAATTCTCACATGATGGAGATTACTACCAATTCAAAGATATTAAACTAGAAGTTACACCAAAACAGAAAGAAGTTCCAATCTGGATTGGTACATTAAGTCATAATGGTGCTAGTTTTGTTGGAAAAATGGGTTATAGCATTAGTGGAGTTCCTTATGTAGCTTGCAACTCCATTTCAGAGTTAAAAGATATTATAGATAATTACAAAAACACATATCGTGAAGCCGGTCATGATGAAAAGAAAGTAAGCATTCCACTTGCGCTTCATACGTACGTAGCAGAAACAACAGAAGAAGCAATAGCAACTGCTAAACCTCATTTAGATTTATATCTTGATACGCGTATGTATGGAAAAAGTGCAACATATGAAGATTTAAGAGATAGAGAGCAAGCTCTAATTGGTTCTCCAAAAGATGTTATTGAAATGATCAAAAAATATCAGGATGCTGGTTGTGATCATATCATGATGCTTATGAATTTCGGCGGATTACCACATGAAAAAGTATTAAAATCCATGGAATTGATTGCAAAAGAAGTTATGCCAGCATTTAAGGAAACACAAGGACAAGAAGCGTTAGCTGAGACTGTTAAAGCATAATTTTCTAGAAGGGAGTAAGGTTTATGAAACTTCTTGGCATATCTGGGACAATTGTAGGTGTGAAAACTTCAGTTTTAGTACAGAGAATACTAGATGAAGTAAAACAGAAATATCCTGAAATAGAAATAGAGATGTTAGATTTAAGGAATTATGACTTACAATTTTCTGATGGAAGAAAATTAGAGGATTATAACCAAGATACACAAGACGCAATAGCAAAAGTAATTGAGGCAGATTTTTATTTAATTGGATCACCTGTTTTCAATTGTTCCATTCCTGCACCTTTAAAGAATCTTATTGACTTGGTTCCTCCAGAGGTTTTTCGTCACAAAGTAATGGGTTTTGCAGCTAACGGTGGAACTTATCAGCATTATTTAATGATTGAAAATCAATTAAAACCGATAGCATCTTACTTTCGTGCATATATTGCCCCAAGTTTTGTATACGCTAAAACGAGTCACTACAATGAACAAAATGAGATTAATGATGAAGAAATTGTAACTCGTATTAAAAATTTGGCTGATGAACTTGTTCATATGCAAAAGGGCTTGAGTCCATTATTAGTTAAAAAATAAATAAGATTTGCTTCCCATTTGGAAGGAAAAGTTGTTTAATAGATCAAAATATTCACCATATAGGCTCGTATTCTTTCAGTAAGATTGAAAGAGTATGAGCCTATATCCATAGAATTATTGCACCAATCTACAAAAATCTGGAAAGGCTGAAGGAGCTGGTCATTTGAAAACAATCTTTCTTAATCATATAACAGATTGTGTGTTGACGGATTTAAAACCAAGTGTCATGGCTCTTGGATTTTTTGATGGAGTTCATTTAGGGCATAGAAAACTACTTGAAAAAGCAAAACATATCTCACGACAAAAAGGGATAGAATTAGCTGTTCTAACGTTTTTTCCCCACCCAAAAGAAGTATTAAATCAAGTGAAATTTAATTATTTACTATCATTAGATAGAAAAATAGAGATTTTGGAGCAACTTGGTGTAGAACGATTATATATCGTACATTTTAATAAAAAGTTTGCAAGTTTAGCACCAGAAACATTTGTTGAAAAGTATTTAATTTCTTTACAAGTTAAAGAAGTGGTTGCTGGATTTGACTTTACCTATGGTAGTAAAGGGATAGGTAATATGAAAACCCTTGAAACACATGGAAAAGGAGAATTTCGTGTAACAACGATACCTAAAGTGGAGTTATACGGAAATAAGATAAGTTCTACTTTGATTAGACACTTTCTAAGTGATGGAAAGGTTGAACAAATTGCTGAATCTCTGGGGGAACATTATCTAACAAAAGGATTTATAACCCAGATTTACTCTTATTCTGACTTTACCTCTAAAGTTAAACTTGAAGTATCTTTTTTTAATACACCTCCTAAAGATGGTTTTTATGAAGTTGAAGTATTGTTAGGTGATCATAAATTTCAGAGTACTTGTAATATTTCTAATGGAAAAAGTAAAGAGATTCTTGTCGAAATTGAGATTCCTAGCTATACAAATATAGGCGATTATAAAGAGTTAACAATAAAGTGGCTTAATCAAGCATCTAAGGAAAGGGTTGAAATGTTGCAAGAGGCAAATGTTTAAGAACGATTAAGAAAAGGGATAAGGTAATAATCGAAAAATGTTAGTGACACCCCATTAATACTTTTTATTTTAGACCAAACATCAATTAAGCGCTCCCAGAAAATGGAGCGCTTTGTTATAAAGTTTATTTTCCAGACGCTTCAATCATAATTGCGTCCTCTTGACCATTTGTTTTTAGTTTTTAATTCGTAGCTACAAGTTCAGGAGCCACTGAAAATTGTGCTTCTGTTTTTTCCTTTATTTCTTCAACAGAAACACCACCTTGTGTTTCAACAAGAACCATTCCTTCAGGCGTAAAATCAAAAACAGCAAGATCCGTAATTAATCGGTGTACAACTTGTTGCCCAGTTAATGGAAGTGAACATACCTTTTTAATTTTCGACTCTCCGTGTTTATTCACGTGCTCCATGATCACGACAACACGTTTTGCTCCATTAACAAGGTCCATTGCTCCTCCCATGCCTTTCACCATTTTTCCGGGAATCATCCAGTTCGCCAAGTCACCTTGTTCAGACACTTCCATTCCACCAAGAATCGCAAGGTCGATATGACCGCCCCGAATCATCGCAAATGACTCTGCACTGTCGAAAAACGAGGAACCTGGAACTGCTGTAACCGTTTCTTTTCCAGCATTAATTAAATCTGGATCTTCTTCACCCATTACTGGATACGGACCGATACCAAGTAGGCCATTTTCTGATTGAAGCAATACATTGAAATCAGCTGGGATTTCATTTGCGACAAGAGTCGGTATGCCAATGCCCAGATTAACATTCATACCATCCTTAATTTCCTGAACTGCTCTTTTTACAATTGCAAGACGTACATCTTTCATCTATGTTCACTCCATTCTTTTTTAATTTTATGCTTTGGCAACCGTTAGACGCTCAATTCGTTTTTGATAATTCGTTCCAAGTAACACACGTTGTACATAAATACCTGGTGTGTGGATTTCATCCGGATCTAATTCTCCTGGTTGAACAATTTCTTCAACTTCGGCAATCGTTATTTTCCCTGCCATAGCCGCCAATGGATTAAAGTTACGAGCAGTTTTTCGGTACACAAGATTTCCAAGCGTATCAGCTTTCCACGCTTTTACAAGAGCAAAGTCGCCTACGATGCCTTCTTCAAGTAAATAGGTTTTCCCATTAAATTCTTTCGTTTCTTTTCCTTCTGCAATTGGTGTACCTACACCTGTTGCTGTATAAAAACCTGGAATGCCTGCACCACCAGCCCGAATTCTCTCTGCAAGTGTGCCTTGTGGTGTTAATTCCACTTCCAATTCACCACTTAAATACTGCTGTTCAAAAATTTTATTTTCTCCAACATAAGATGACACCATTTTTTTTATTTGACGATTGGCCAACAATAGCCCAAGTCCCCAGTCATCAACCCCACAATTGTTGCTGACAACCGTCAAATCTTTTGTTCCTTGCTCTTTAAGCGCCTGAATGGAACACTCAGGTATACCAGAAAGCCCGAAACCGCCAACAATAATCGTTGAACCATCCCCAATATCCGAAATCGCTTCCGAAAACGTTTTCATTACTTTGCCATTTTTCATGTAACTGCCTCCTCTAATATCAAAAATATTCTTAATAATTAATTTATTTAAGTTTACATCTCTATTTTATATAAGTAAAATACATATTAGGAATATATTGTATGAAAATATGGAATAAATAGGAGACCAACATGGAATTACGGGACATAAAATCATTTATCGAGGTGGCAAATCATAAAAGTTTTACAAAAGCTGCTGCACATTCCTACTTAACACAGCCTTCTTTAAGCAAAGCTATTAAAAAATTAGAAGAGGAACTTCATGTTGAACTGTTTGATCGCTCAACGAGACACTTACGACTTACGGATGCCGGACAGATTGTATACCAGCAGGGGCAAAAAGCACTAGTAGCATTGTCCGAATTAAACATCCTTTTAGATGAGCTCATGGATATTGCTACAGGAGAAATTAAAATCGGAATTCCGCCTCTAATCGGCACACTTTTTTTCCCCGAAATCGCTCGTCAATCTCTCCAGCAGTATCCAAAAGTATCTCTAGAGTTAATTGAATTAGGCGCTAAGTTGATTGGCCAGCTTGTTGAGGAGGGACAGATAGATCTTGGAATCGTTGTAATGCCAGCCAATGAGAGCAAATTCAATATCTATCCGTTTATTCAAGATGAATTCGTTTTATATCTCCACGAAGATCATCCACTCGCCCATAAACATTCCGTTTCCTTGAACGAACTAAAAGATGAAAAGTTCATCTTATTTTCAGAAGACTTTACTTTACATGACTTCATTATACAAGCATGTGAAGAAGATGGATTTACCCCTACGATTGCCTATCAAAGCTCACAGTGGGATTTAATCGTGGAGCTGGTCTCAGCAAAACTCGGTATCACTTTATTACCAAGATTAATTTATGATAAACAAACGAACAGTAATGTCAAAATCGTACCGATTGAAAACTCAACTCTCCTATGGAAACTCGGAATCATTACAAAAAAAGGGGCCTATAATTCTTTCGCATTAAAAGAATTATTGAAGATGCTAGGAGAAAAAACGGATATTCAAAAGTGATATTAAATTAAAGTAAACTTCCACGTCCTACTCTCACAGGGGGAGACCCCCAACTACCATCGGCGCTGAAGAGCTTAACTTCCGTGTTCGGAATGGGAACGGGTGTGACCTCTTCGCCATCATTACCAGACAATATTTATAGAAGGATTATTCCTTCAAAACTAGATAACGGACAATCATCATTGAAATATTTGGTTAAGTCCTCGATCGATTAGTATCAGTCAGCTCCATGTGTCACCACACTTCCACCTCTGACCTATCAACCTGATCATCTTTCAGGGATCTTACTAGC
>SMEO01000160.1_pt1 | contig 14113 bp, 16 predicted proteins | sample 2456251 | NCBI WGS metagenome assembly SMEO01 (sample SAMN10132594, study PRJNA489261) | soil metagenome | isolation source: day1 control-silt loam soil ammended | place: USA | reverse complement strand
CCAAACTGTGACAAAATTACACCTGGTATGATGATGGCAGCTCTTCGTGTGAATATTCCAACTATCTTTGTAAGTGGTGGACCAATGAAGGCTGGTGTAGATAAAAACGGTAAGCCTCTATCATTAACTTCAGTATTTGAAGGAGTAGGTGCATACCAAGCTGGTAATATTCAAGCAGAAGATTTACAAGATATTGAACAATCAGCATGTCCGACATGTGGTTCATGTTCCGGAATGTTTACGGCCAATTCTATGAACTGTTTGGCTGAAGGCCTAGGTCTTGCGCTTCCAGGTAATGGTACTATTTTGGCAGTATCTGAAGATCGTAAAGAGTTTGTTAAAAAATCTGCTAAACAATTGATGGAGTTAATCAAAAAAGATCTTAAGCCTCGTGATATCGTAACGATGGATGCAATCGATAACGCATTTGCTTTGGATATGGCAATGGGTGGTTCAACGAATACGGTTCTTCATACATTAGCATTGGCGCAAGAAGCTGGATTCGAATATCCAATGGAACGTATTAATGAAATTGCCGAACGCGTACCACATCTTGCAAAAATTGCACCAGCTTCCGATTACTTTATTGAAGATGTACACAATGCAGGTGGCGTTAGTGCAATTATTCATGAATTGCTTAAAAAGCCAGGTGCGTTTAATGGAGATTGCTTAAGTGTATCAGGTAAAACAATTCGTGAAAATGTGGCAGGATGCGAGATAAAAGACACGAATGTTATTCATCCATTAGATAACCCACATTCTGAACGTGGTGGATTGGCTGTATTGTTCGGTAACCTTGCACCTCAAGGTTCTATCGTTAAAGTTGGAGCGGTTGACCCATCTGTTGGCGGCTATCATAGAGGACCAGCTATCTGTTTTGATTCTCAAGAAGATGCACTTTCTGGAATTATTACAGGTAAAGTAAAAGAAGGACATGTTGTTGTTATACGTTATGAAGGTCCTAAGGGTGGTCCTGGTATGCCAGAAATGTTGGCGCCAACCTCTCAAATCGTTGGTCGTGGCCTTGGAGCAAAAGTTGGTTTAATTACAGACGGACGTTTCTCTGGTGCATCTCGCGGAATAAGCATCGGTCATATTTCTCCAGAAGCAGCAGAAGGTGGTCCGATTGCTTTTGTTGAAGACGGTGATATCATTGAACTAGATATGAATAACCGTAAAATTACGTTGGAGATTTCTGATGAAGAAATGGAAAAACGTAAAGCAAACTGGAAAGGCTTTGAACCAAAAGTGAAAACTGGTTACTTAGCTCGTTACTCTAAGCTTGTTACAAATGCTAGCTCAGGCGGCGTAATGAAAATCTAATATAAGCGGGGACAAGGATTGGTTAAGTGATTAATCAGTCCTTGTTTTTTATAGATGAATGGTGCCTTCCGCTTTTCTTAATGTCTAGCTCCACCGGCTAGCCCCTCGAGACGCTTCGGTCCAGAAAGTGAAGTCAAAGAGCGACTTCACCTTTCTGGCCCTCCAGCGCTTGTCGGGGCTGAACGAGCCGGTTCCGCTTTTCTTGCAAGCACGGATTTTGCATTGATGACATTATTTATAGTATTCTTATGTTGGTAAAAAGCTATTTTGAGGAGGAATAAATTATGTCAATGGCATATGAGGAATATATGAGACAAATGGTCATTCCAATGCGTGAGGAATTAGTGCAGGCAGGATTTCAACAGCTTCAATCTCCAGATGAAGTTGAAAGTTTTATGGAGTCCGCAGAAGGTACTACTCTCGTTGTAGTAAATTCTGTATGTGGTTGTGCCGCCGGGTTAGCACGTCCAGCCGCAACACAAGCTGTAAATGAGTCTGACAATAAACCAGATCATCTTGTGACTGTATTTGCTGGTCAAGATAAAGAAGCTACAGCAAAAATGAGAGAATATTTTGAGGGTATTGAGCCTTCTTCACCTTCAATGGCATTATTAAAGGGAAAAGAAGTTATTCATTTCATTCCTCGTCATGATATTGAAGGTCAGTCAATAGAAGTGATTAAAGAAAATATACTATCAGCTTTAGATCAAGTAAAATAAGTGAATTCAAAAATGCCTTGTTTGATGACAAGGCATTTTTTCTTTTTGCGCATAGGGGAAGAAATTATGCTAAACTTATTTCTGACCACTCCCTTTTGGATCGTGAGAAATAATTTAACGGTAGTTTTTTAGGAGAGAATGAATGTATGTTTTTGACTACTGCTGGAAGAACGGACAAAGAATCAATACAATCTGCTTATGAAGTAGCGCATCAATTAGATATTCGATTTGTTGCACGTCGCAAACGTTCTATAAAGGCTATACAAGCTGCAGAAAAGGGCGATGATTGCATTGTATTTGGTAAAAATCGCATCGAGCTACATCGTTTTGAAGGAGAAGAACCATTCTTTTTTCATCCCAATTTAGCAATGGTACGCATTAAAAGAATTATGAATGGGGAAAGTGATCCTTATCTTATTGCAGGTAATATATCGGTTGGGAGTACTGTTTTAGATTGCACGCTTGGTCTTGGTGCGGATGCCATTGTTGCTAGCTTTGCCGTTGGAGAAGGTGGGAAAGTTGTAGCACTAGAAGATAATCGCTTTATTGCCTTTCTTGTTGCTTACGGTTTAAAAACTTGGGGGGATGGTGAAGATTGTATACTTCAGGCGATGCGCAGAGTAGAAGTGAAGTCAATTCACCATTATGATGCTTTAAAACAAATGAAAGATCACAGTGTTGATGTAGTGTATTTTGATCCAATGTTCGATGAAAGTATATTAGAATCAAATGGCATTAGAGAATTGACACATATAGCGGCTTCACATTTGTTATCAGAAAATATCATTCAAGAAGCAAAACGTGTGGCACGAAAAAGAGTAGTCCTGAAAGATCATTTTCGCAGTCATCGCTTTGAACAATTTGGTTTTAATGTATGTAAACGTAAAACAGCGAAATTTCATTATGGGTTCATTGAGATATAACATACTCCAGGACGTAAATCATACTGAATAGTGGTGTCAGGAATGAAATTGTTCGGTTAACTTTTAATCTGCAATCGCTAAATATACAAAATAACCTAATAAACCAATACATAGAATGACCGTCAAGGTACCCAATCAAATCAACCTCCCTCTGTTGTGGCTCATTGTTTCATATTTTATTTATTTCCCTTTTAACAAAATGTAACAGTATTTTTACTTTTCTCCGCTACTATATATTCGAAATATACTTTTTTAAACAGTATAATGAATGTAATGAATGAGATAAAAAGGTAAAAGGGGGGATGACTTTGAACAGTTCAAAAAAATGGCTTAAGAAAAGTTTGGTTATCTTAATCAGTATTTTAACATTTGGACTTGTGACCCCATCAGACTTGACGTGGCTTGCTGATGCACATCCTCTCAAAGATGTGAACAATAGGACTCATGAAGATAAAAAATTATCTTTTCCTCCTATTGTTGATACAAGTTCATTTGATAGAAATCAGAGAGTTACCCTATTCAAAGATAAAGCGGAAGAGAATGCTTATCAAAAATTTGGCGAAAAGATTCAACCTAAAATTTACAATGAATTTAAGACAATGATTTTGCCCAAAATAGAAGTAGCTTTAGAAGAAATGGCTTCTCAGTTTCCAGATGAGCAGCTTCAATCTTTGACGATTAGTGAAAAACCAAGTGGCGGAAGAAGCGAAAAAATATTTCACATTTACGATACAGAAAGTGGAAAAGATATTATTCGTTTTCATGTTCGTCAGGACCATATTCCATTAGAAGGCTATTGGTTTAATTTCCATTATCATACGTATCATGATTCTTTTTCAGCACATTATGATTTAGGTTCCATCTATTGGGATACAAACACTCCGCCTAAATGGGGAGGTACAAGTTTCATCTCCTAGCCATGTTCGTCTTTAAGATATGTAGTAGAATGATATAATATGAATGTTATAAAAATTTCAATATAGGTTAACATAATTGAACCATTCATCAGCAGCTGTTATGTCCTTGTTGGTGAATGTGTTTCTTTGTTTGATGCTTTGTTAAACAGTGCTGATTACATGGTTTTTTCATTTTGAGTGATTATCATCCAGTTTCATACAAGAAATTCAAAAATCAACAGTGTCCTATAACAAAGCTCGTTTATAAGAAGGAGCGTTATAAATGTCAGAAATAGTTCAAAACATCATGAGCACGTATGCTTTATTTTTCGATTGGCAAATGTGGGTAAGAGTTTTAACTGATCCAGTTAGTTGGGGGTTAATTGGAACACTTGTTTTAATGGAAGGATTATTGTCAGCCGACAATGCTCTAGTATTGGCTGTAATGGTTCGTCATTTGCCATTCAAACAACGTAAAAAGGCCTTATTCTATGGGTTGCTAGGTGCCTACGCATTTCGTTTTATCGCAATTGGAGTAGGTGTGATTTTAATTAAGCTATGGTGGGTAAAAGTTCTAGGTGCTGCATATTTAGCGTGGCTCGCATTCAATTATTTCCGGAATCGTAATAACGATGGACATGAAGAAGAGGCACGTGGTGTCAAAAAGGATAGTATCTTCTTAAGAATGTTTGGCGTATTTTGGGGAACTGTTGTTTCAGTTGAGATGATGGATATCGCCTTTTCTGTTGACAGTGTCATTGCTGCTTTTGGTGTAAGTCAAGAAGTGTGGGTATTATTAATCGGTGGAATGCTAGGAGTCTTAATGATGCGGGGGGTTGCAAGTTTATTCTTAAAACTAATTGACCGAATTCCCGAGTTGGAGACAGCGGCTTATATTTTGATTGCTTTTATTGCCATTAAAATGTTCCTCTCAATCCCAATGATTGATATTCAAATTTCTCATACATTGTTTTTTGCAATCATTTTCCTCATTTTTGCTGTCACAATCATATTTCACTTTACGATTAACAAGAAAAAACATTCACATCTATAAAACAAAAAGCTGACTTTGTCAGCTTTTTTGTTTTTGATTTTTAAAATAGAAGAGTTGTAAAAGGCATGAAAATGTTGTGAAAAATAGAGCTAAAATGAATAGAAGGAGCCAAATAGATGAAATAAGTGGAAATAATAAACATCCAAGGAAAAAGGTAAACAAAAACAAATCTAAAAATAGAAATACTTTTAACGAATATACATCAAAAAGTTCTTCAACCAATTCTCGTTCTTCTTGCGTAATTTGTTGCCTATAATATCGTCTCATAATAATCACCTTATCTATCTATATGAGAGTTATAAGCCGAATGTTCTTAATCTTTGTAAAAAGCATTGCTAATATTTAGTAGATTAAAGCCTTGTCCCGCTTATGTTATAATAGAATAATAGTTTCTATTTTCTTAGATTAATATACATAAGGGAAGGGACAATATATGAAACGTAAAGCATCCATCATCATCATTATACCTATAATCCTTTTGTTTTCCTTATATTCCTTTTCGCATGCTAATCAAGATGGGAGAAGCTGGTCTGATTTACCTGATGATGACCAATTAAAGCATGAACAGTTATTACTGAAAAATAAACCTTTACAGCAATTATTTTTATTTCCACAATCCTCGTTTGATGAAAAAGAATCACTCCAAATTATCAAATCTATCAATAAATTGCCTCCGAATTTACTTACGAAATTAGTTGAAAAAGATATAAAAATCAAGCTGTTTAAAGGAAAGCTAACGGAGAATCCTAGTGCAGCTCATCTAAAGGGAATAAAACCACGTGGGTACGGACAGGATTCAAAGACAACATGGGATGATGTACCTGGTATGGGTGGTTCACAAACAGTATTTGTAAAAATAGGTGCCAGTGATAAGGGAAGTGGACATGGATCAGTAAATTTAGAATTACACGAGTTAGCACACTCAATAGATCATATTGTATATGGAAATCTATCAAACAATCATAAGTTTCAGAACATTTGGAGTAATGAAGTTTCTAGTGTATTTCCGAATCAATCCTATTTTATCAATTATCCTGAAGAATATTTTGCAGAGGTATTTGCTATGTTTTATGTTAATCGTGAACAAAATCTGCTTTTGAAGGAATTAGCTCCACAAACGTATTTATTTATTAAATCTTTGAACTAACTGTAAGTTTTGGTAAAATGGTAAGGCTGCACATTAGAGTAACACAACTTAACGCTATCATGGCCAAAGTTGATGTTTTTATTATAGAATGAAGAGAAGTTAGTCTTTCTAAAAGTACAAAAAAGGTGGTTTACAATGAAGCAATATTTAGATTTATGTAAGCACATATTAGAACATGGTACAGAGAAAGGGGATCGAACAGGAACAGGTACAATCAGTACCTTTGGATATCAAATGCGCTTTGATTTACAAGAAGGTTTCCCCGTATTAACGACAAAAAAACTAAGCTTACGAGCGATTATTCATGAATTATTATGGTTTTTAAAAGGTGATACGAATATTCAGTACCTTAAGGAAAATAACGTACGCATTTGGGATGAGTGGGCAGACGAAGAAGGAAATCTTGGTCCAATCTATGGCCAACAATGGCGCTCGTGGGGAACGGCAGATGGCAGACAAATCGATCAAATTCGTGATGTAATTGAACAAATTAAAAAGAATCCAAATTCTAGACGATTGATTGTAAGTGCATGGAATGTTGGGGAGATTGATCAAATGGCTTTGCCGCCTTGTCACGCATTTTTCCAATTTTATGTAGCCAATGGGAAGCTATCCTGTCAGTTATATCAGCGATCAGCCGATACTTTTCTAGGTGTCCCATTTAATATTGCTTCATATGCACTATTAACGATGATGATTGCTCAAGTATGTGATTTAGAACCAGGCGAGTTCGTACATACGCTGGGGGATGCACATATTTATATGAATCATTTGGAGCAAGTGAAATTACAATTAACACGTGAACCGAAGAAATTGCCGACAATGAAAATAAATCCGAACGTTAAGGATATTTTTGATTTCGTCTTTGAGGATTTTGAATTAGAAAATTATGAAGCACACCCACATATTAAAGGCGAGGTGAGTGTATGATTTCATTACTTGTAGCAATGGATCAAAATCGAGTGATCGGTAAAGATAATCAGTTACCTTGGCATTTACCAGCGGATCTTCAATATTTTAAAAAAGTGACAATGGGAAAACCAATTGTCATGGGGAGAAAAACCTTCGATTCCATTGGACGGGTATTGCCAGGTCGAGAAAATGTAATTGTTACTAGAAACAGTAAGTATACAAATTCTGATTGTACTATTTTGCATAGCATAGATGAAGTGAAGCAATTTGCTGATGCCAGCAATCAAGAAGTGTTTATTATTGGAGGGGCTGAAATTTTTAAGGCCATTTTATCGGAAGCGGATCGATTGTATATCACTAAAATACATGCACAATTTGAAGGAGATACGTATTTTCCATTAGTGGATGAAAAAGAGTGGAGACAAGTTTCCGCTATAGCAGGTACCGTCGACGAAAAAAATAAGTATGCTCATGACTTTATTATTTTTGAAAGAGTGTCATAACGCGAAAGTTAAGCAAAATTTCAGAATATAAAGTACAGCATATAATAAAAGTGCTATAATAATTAAATTAATAGAAGTGAAAGGAAATGAGAATTGTTATGGATCAGACTGCATCATTGAAGAGGGGAATTCAATTGGAAGATATAATGGTCGCTTATCAGGAGCTAAAAGACATTGTGGCCCATACTCCTTTACAAAAAAATAGACGTCTATCAGATAAATATGAATGTAATATCTATTTAAAAAGAGAAGATTTACAACATGTACGTTCTTTTAAATTACGTGGTGCTTTCTATAAAATGAAAAACTTGACAGAAGAAGAAATTTCAGGTGGCGTTATTTGTGCAAGTGCGGGTAACCACGCGCAAGGGGTTGCATTCGCATGCTATCGTTTGGGAATAAACGGAAAAATATTCATGCCTGCAACAACGCCTAGACAAAAAGTGGATCAAGTGAAATTGTTTGGAAAGAATTATGTTGAGACAGTCCTTGTAGGTGATACATTTGATGACTCATTTGCAAAGGCTATGGAATGTGCAGAGGCTGAAGGACGTACATTTATTCATCCTTTCGATGATGAGATGGTCATTGCAGGACAAGGTACTGCTGCGGTGGAAATCTTAAATGATTGTGATGAAAAAATTGATTATGTGTTTGGTGCCATTGGCGGCGGCGGATTAATGTCTGGTTTATCTACCTATTTTAAAGCAGTTTCACCTGAAACGAAATGTATCGGAGTTGAGGCACTTGGTGCTGCTTCAATGAAGTATTCCTTTGAAAAAGGAGCGGTCACAGAGCTTGATGAAATTGATACGTTTGCTGATGGTGTAGCCGTTAAATGTGTAGGACAAACAACGTATCAAATTTGTAAAGAAAACTTGGAAGATATCATTGTTGTTCCTGAAGGGAAAATCTGTACAACCATTCTTGATTTATACAATGAACATGCAATTGTTGCTGAACCAGCAGGCGCTATTACAGTAGCAGCACTAGATTTCTATAAAGATCAAATTAAAGGTAAAACAGTGGTTTGTATGGTGAGCGGTGGGAATAACGATATCAGTCGAATGCAAGAAATTAAAGAAAAATCATTATTATATGAAGGATTGCTATATTATTTCATCGTTAATTTCCCACAACGTGCTGGAGCTTTAAGAGAGTTTCTTGATGAAGTGCTAGGGGAAAATGATGACATTAGTCGCTTTGAATATACAAAGAAAAACAATAAAGAAAAAGGCCCAGCGTTAGTTGGTATTGAATTGAAATACAAAAATGATTATCAAGGCCTTATCGATCGTATGACTAAAAAAGGTTTTTCATTTGTAGAAGTGAATAAAAATAATAATTTATTTAACTTACTAATTTAGTGGAAATATAAGTGGTTTTACAATAAATGTAAGCATTTGCTTTTAATTGAAAGAGAAATGTATTATAATCGCAATAGGTTGATTTCAACATTAAAGGGGATGGATCCATGCCGAATATTGGTGTACCTGGATTAATATTAATCATTCTAATTGCGTTAATAGTATTTGGCCCAAAAAAGCTACCTGAAATTGGACGTGCATTTGGTCAAACGTTACGTGAATTTAAAAAATCAACACGTGAATTAACAAGTGATGAATTTGAAGAAGACAAAAAGAAGGAACTTAATAAATAAATAATGATGAGGGTGTGAGATGGAATCGTCTTACACCTTTTTTCTCAAAAATATTCATCAAATCTATACATACATAAACAATGATTCATGCAAATTGACTTTCAATGTTAAACTAACAAATTCAGGTAAGGTGGTCTGATTGTAGGTTCCGCCTATTTTCCAAAGGGGGTGCGGCTGTTGGAAGATAAAGAATTGAATGTAATTGAACATCTTGATGAGTTGCGAAAACGGTTAATTATTACAGTAGTATGTTTCATTATTTTCCTTATTATAGGATTTGTTTACGTGGAGGATATTTATAAGTGGTTTGTAAAGGACTTAAAAGTAACCTTACTCGTTTTAGGTCCAAGTGATATCCTTTGGATCTACTTTATGCTAGCCACGGTCATTGCAGTGGCTGCAACAATTCCTATTTTCGCCTTGCAAGTTTGGTTATTTGTGAAGCCTGCCTTAAAGTCAAATGAAGTAAGGGTGACTCTAGCTTATATACCAGCTTTATTTATATTATTTATCACAGGACTTGCATTTGGATATTTCGTTATTTTTCCGGTAATTTATGAGTTCTTATTGGAATTGGGAGGAGATATGTTTTTAACAAACTTTACGGCAGAGAAATATTTTAAGTTTGTTTTTAATATGACTATTCCTTTTGCTGTATTATTTGAACTACCTGTTGTCATCATGTTTCTTACCTCTCTCGGAATCGTAAATCCTTATGTATTACATAAAGTGAGAAAATATGCTTATTTTGTACTAGTAGTGATTGCGGTTTGTATCACACCTCCAGATTTCATGTCTGATTTTATTGTTATAGTGCCACTTCTTCTGTTATATGAAATTAGTATCTCACTATCTAAGTTTGTTTTTAAACGGCGTCAAAAACGTGAAGCTTTGTCAGAATCGGAATATGATTATAAAGAAGAAATAGATCAATAATAATAAACTGTTAACAAATAAAATTGAATATTTTTTTACTTTTTTTGTAAGTCTATTTTCTTTTCTATGCTTATGGTATTTGTTAGAATGAGAAAGGTAGGAAATATATATAAAGGGCGGAAGAGAATGACAAAACAGCGACTGTTTAGTATGATTTTTGTGAGTATTGCTCTATTGATATTAACAGCCTGTAACTCATCAGAAATTCCAAACGCGAAGAATTGGGAAATTCAAGATTTTAGTTTTGTTGATCAGGAGGATAGGAGCTTTGCTAAACAAGATTTGCAAGGTAAAGTATGGATTGCAAACTTTATGTTCACCTCCTGCGAAGATGTTTGCTTGCCGATGACATATAATATGTCTAAGCTTCAGAGGATGTTGAAAGAGGAAGGCATTCAAGATGTAGATTTTGTCTCATTCTCTGTCGACCCTGAAGTGGACAGCCCAAAGGTGTTAAAAACTTTTGGTGACCAATTTAACGTTGATTATTCCAATTGGCATTTTCTAACAGGGTATAAGCAAACGGAAATTGAACAATTAGCAATGAAAAGCTTTAAAACGATTGTCCTTAAGCCAGAAAATGAAGATCAAGTTACTCATGGAACTGATTTTTATTTAGTTGATCAAAATGGAAAGATTATTCAGTATTATACTGGACTTAAAGGCATCCCATTTAATGATATTATCCAGCATATTAAAATCTTACAAAAGGGTTAAACAGGTCCAAAAGGCCTGTTTTTTTTATATTTTAAGAAAATTTAACTACTTTAAAGGGTTAAATAAGGCAAACTTTAGCATTCCGGGTGATAAGTCGTGTTTTTCTAGTGAGTTTACTCGTCTGTATAATAATTCCATTTACTCGTGTTATAATAGAAACGAGGAAGGTGAGAAAAATGATGTATAAAATCACTTGTCTTCTAGTGGGTCTTGTCTTAATAAGTGGATGTGATTTAATTTTAACGGAAAAGTCAACAAACATTCAGTCTAATGAAAATGAAAATCAAAATCATGAAACTCCACAAAAAATGAACGAAGAGATACCCGTAAGCAAAACTGAAAAAATAAATCCCAACTATTCTTTAGAACCAACACTCATTGTATCAATGGGTGATTCTTTAACACAAGGAGTAGGAGATAGTAAGGAACATGGAGGATATCTACCATATTTGCAAAAACAGCTGGAAACTGAATTAGATTTGCATGCCGTTGAAATGATAAATTATGGAATAGAGGGCAATAGAAGTGTTCAACTGTTAAAGCAACTTGAAAAAGAAAAGGTTAGGAAAGATATTATATATGCAGATTCCATTGTGGTGACTATTGGTGGGAATGATATTATGAACGTATTTAAACAGCATTTCACGAACTTGGAAATGGAGCAGTTTAAGTCTGCAAAAAGAGAATATGAGGCTGTTTTAAACCAAATCATAGATAAAATTCGAATGTATAATAAGTCAGTACCCATTTATTTTGTTGGCTTATATAATCCATTTTCTAAAAGCTTTAAAGAGTTATATGAAGTAGATTTAATTATTTCTGATTGGAATAAGAGTGGGGAAAAGATTGTTACACAGCATGATTCAGCTTATTATATTCATATAGAAGATCTTTTTAAAAATACTTCAGAGGATTTATTATATACTGAAGACTACTTTCATCCTAATGATCGAGGTTATGAGTTAATTGCTTCCAGAATTTATCAAGGTATGGAATTATATCGTAATGGAAGAATGACCATAGAAGCAAGTGCTAAAGGGGATGAAAAACAGCAATGAAAAGAACGAAATGGAAAACTTTGTTCTTTATTTTATTAGCTGGTAATATTGTAGTAGTTAGTTTAATTTTTATTTTACTGAATTTGCCGATCAAGGATAAACCGTTATTAGGTAATTTAGAAGAAGATAAAAAAGAGATTCAATTTGAAGTGAAAACAACGCGAGACGATTTAACACAATTTATCAATCAATATTTAGAGCGTAAGGGACTAACAGAATCCTATCATTATGAAGTATTTTTAACTGATGAGGTTGAATTGTATGGTAAACTTCCCTTTTTTAATCGTGAAGTTGATTTGAAATTAACCTTTAAACCGATAACTAAAGAAAATGGTGATTTAATTCTAAAACAAGAGTCCATTTCAATTGGTACTATTCGTTTACCGGTTTCCTATGTGATGAATTTTATTGATCAGCGGTATGAAACTCCTAAATGGGTAGACATTCAACCAGATTCTCAAAGTATTTATGTTTCGCTACATGAAATGAAATGGAAAAGTAATGTTCAAGTGAGGGCGAAGAACTTTGATTTAGAAAAAAATGATATTTCTTTTTTGCTATCGGTACCACAGTGAATATTAGGGGATGTGAATGAGATGAAAGAACAATATGAAAAAGCAACGTTTGCTGGTGGTTGTTTTTGGTGTATGGTAAAGCCATTTGATGAGCAACCAGGTATAGAATCGGTTATTTCGGGATACACAGGTGGGACAAAAGAACATCCAACGTATAAAGAAGTGTGCAGTGATACAACAGGTCATTATGAAGCCGTTCAAATAACATATGACCCAGCTGTGTTTTCTTATCAAAAGTTAATTGAATTATTTTGGCAACAAATTGATCCAACTGATGAAGGTGGCCAATTTTATGATCGTGGTCAATCGTATCAGACCGCTATATTTTATCATAATGAAAAACAACGGAAAATCGCCGAGGATTCCAAGGAAGAATTAGCGAAAAGTGGTCGTTTTTCAAAACCCATTGTTACGCCTATTATCGAAGCAAAGGAATTTTACCCTGCAGAAGATTATCATCAACATTATTATAAAAAAGAACCACAAAGATATCAGGCTTATCAAATTGGATCAGGAAGGAAAGCATTTCAAGATCGTTATTGGGGGAATGAAAAATGAATCGAGATGAGCTGAAAAATAAATTAACGCCAATGCAGTATGAGGTTACACAAAATAAGGGAACGGAGCCTGCTTTTCATAATGAGTATTGGAATATGAAGGAGAAGGGGTTGTATGTCGATATTGTTTCAGGAAAGCCCTTGTTTACTTCAAAGGATAAATTTGATTCCGGTTGTGGTTGGCCAAGCTTTACTAAGCCGATTGTAGAGGAAGAAATTGTGGAGAAATTTGATACAAGCTATGGAATGCGACGAGTAGAAGTACGGTCAAAGACGGCAGATTCACATCTAGGCCATGTTTTTACAGATGGTCCAGGACCAAAAGGATTGAGATATTGTATAAATTCAGCAGCGATAAAATTTATTTCTTTTGAGGATTTAGATAAAGAAGGATACGGACCTTACAAAAAATATTTTGAATGAACGCTTGTCAATAGGGCTGCACCCTCATTGTTAGACACAACTAACAATGAGGGTGCAGTTTTTTTATTATGAAAATCTCTATAATGTCGAGAAAAAAATAGGCAATAACACAGACCAAGGCGGGCTATCTAACATATTGTATGGGTGTAGAACGAATTTTGAAATGAATAGGAGTGAATGTAATGTACGGATATGGTGGAGGATATGGTGGAGGATTTGGTTGCGGTGGATATGGTTATGGTGGTGGAGGCTGTGGTTTTGGCGGAGGTTTCGCTTTAATCGTTGTTTTATTCATTCTTTTAATCATCATTGGCGCTTCTTTCACTTGCTGCTAAGACAACTAAAACCAGTCTTCTTATGAAGGCTGGTTTTCTGTTAGCTTAATCATTTGTTACCCTATATTTTTTTTGCTACAATGACAGAATGAGATCATATACTAAAGGGAGGTTACAATAGCTAAAAAAACGTATGAAAACTTACTAAATCATATAAAAAATGACTTCGAAAACATTATTGTATTTCTTGCCATTTCTCTTTGGAACCTGTAAAATGAAATTGGAACAAATGTTCTTAAAAAGAGGTGGTTGGCATGAAAATCACAAAAATCGTTCGATTCGAGGAAACAACACCAGAAGAATTAGAACCATTACATCAATTAATGACAGTCTTTTGTTCCGCTTTGCGTTTTTCCTTTAATCGGTTGGTGGAAG
>SMEO01000166.1_pt1 | contig 14164 bp, 5 predicted proteins | sample 2456251 | NCBI WGS metagenome assembly SMEO01 (sample SAMN10132594, study PRJNA489261) | soil metagenome | isolation source: day1 control-silt loam soil ammended | place: USA | reverse complement strand
TAAAGTAACCTCTTGCAATCGATGAACAGGTAATGATTGGTATTAAACTAATGATTAACCATTTAACATACGGGTGAAACCCGTTTAAGACTGTAGGAAAGGACAGAACAATCATTGTTAATATAAATGTAAAGAACATCACAATTGAAGCTAACTTTACTGCATGCCGTAGGAAATGATAATGAAGCTCACGGGTGTTTTCAGCAATAAACTTTGAAATGGAAACGGGTAGCTCAAAACTGGCAATGACAATAATTAAGAAGATGATGGGTAATATCGACATGTAAAGACCCATTCCATCTTCCTGTAGTTCTCTAGCGAGGATCATATTGACAAAGAACTCTACACATTCACTAAAAAATGCTGCGACAATTAGTGGTAATGCTCCTCTGAAAAAGGAATTCATGCTGTCTCACTCCCAAAATAATCTTTATAAAAGGGTATGAGACAAGTTGGGGGATTATATCAAAAATAAAAGATCATTGAACTTCGAATACAATCTCATTAGCTATCAATTATTAGAAAATCGTATAGATTTAGTCGGATTATTGATATTGCTCCAATAAAGAGAATAACCTTTTTATTATTGATATTGCTCCAATAAAGAGAATAACCTTTTTACAAATTGATAAAATACTTCTTCGGTAGGAGCTAATTTTCTTGTTTTTGAGGTGATCATCCCAACTGTTCGTTGGACTTGTGGGGAATGTATAGGTATTTTTACTGTAAAGTTAGGGATTGAATCAGAAAATGTCCCATCTGGTAAAATACTAACGCCGATACCAGCTGCGACCAGACCTTTTATCGCATCCATATCTTCACCAACAGCTATGATGTTTGGTTCGAATCCAGCTTGAAGACAAGCTTCTACTGATATTTTTTCGAGAATATATCCTTCTGGAAATAATACAAAGTGATCATTTCTTAAATCATCGAGCGCTATGCTTTTTTTATCAGCTAATGGGTGATTATCTGGAACTAAAGCAGACAGGCTTTCCGAAAATAATGTATAAGGCTCAAGATCCGGATCTGTAGTCGGTACAGGTCCAAGAAAGGCTAAACCTATCTCACCGGTTTTAACTGCATTCATTAAATAAGCATAAGACCCCTGACGTAAATGATATGAAACATTTGGTTGTTTTTCTCTAAAGGAAGAAATTACGGTAGGTAATAAATGATTAGCCAGACTTGTTGGATACCCAATTTTAATCGTGCCATTTTCAGGGTCTAAATATTCATCTACTTTTGATTTTGCGTAATCTATGGCCTGAATTGCTGCCTTAGTATGTGTTAAAAAAATGCTCCCAATTTGGGTTAATTTAATATTTCTTCCTGTTCGCTCAAATAAAGTTACACCAAGTTCTGCTTCAAGTTTAGAAATTTGAAGGCTGATCGCTGATTGAGCTACATGTAAATATTCTGCAGCTTCCGTATAATGTTCACGCTCCGCAACCTCTATAAAATATCGTAGTTGTCGTAACTCCATTGTGGTCACTCCCTTCTATAATTCTATTATGAGATATATTTAATCTGATTTAGAGATTAATTATTCTAAATTAATACTCTGACGTTCTGTATTATAGTCTAATTTTGTCAAATTTACTAGTGTGAATGATACGAAACTCCTTTTTATGTTACAAATCATTCGTAAAATAGATTGATTTTATATAAATGATATATTGTTTATATTAATCTTAGATTCTACAATATAAGTATAAATAAAATCGAGAATGAAGCAGGGGAGATAAATATGACCTATAATCAAATACCAGAAGCACAAGGTCTCTACCGTCCTGAATTTGAACATGACGCATGCGGAATCGGCTTATACGCCCATATTAAGGGTAACGCAACACATGAAATAGTGAAAAAGGGTCTGCAGATGTTGTGTCAGTTAGATCACCGTGGTGGTCAAGGAAGTGATCCACTTACAGGAGACGGTGCTGGACTAATGGTGCAAATTCCAGACCAATTTTTTCGTCAAGTAAGTACTGAATTGAATTTACCTGAGAAAGGGCGTTATGGCGTTGGAATGCTATTTTTCACAAATGATGAAAAGGAACAAAATGAAGTAGAAGCTAAGGTGAATGCTTTCATTGAACAAGAAGGTCAAATCGTACTTGGCTGGAGAAACGTACCTGTAGACGTTAGTAAGCTTGGGGAAGCTGGAAAAGAAACATGTCCAACGATTCGCCAAGTATTTATCGGCGCAAATCAGGATCTCAAAGATGACTTAGCTTTTGAACGTAAATTATATGTGATTCGTAAACAAGCTGAACAATGGGCACAAGGACGCGAGCTACGCTTTTATTTTGCTAGTTTATCTAGTAGAACGATTGTCTATAAAGGATTATTAACTCCAGAGCAGGTAGATGCTTTCTACTTAGATTTACAAGATGAAGATTTCGTATCCGCCTTTGCTTTAGTGCATTCCCGCTTTAGTACAAATACATTTCCTAGCTGGGAAAGAGCACATCCAAACCGTTATTTAATTCATAATGGAGAAATCAATACACTTCGAGGCAATATTAACTGGATGAAAGCTCGTGAAAAGCAGTTCATCTCTGAAGCGTTTGGCGAGGATTTACAAAAAGTCATTCCCATTTTAGATACAACGGGTAGTGACTCTTCCATGTTAGATAATGCCTTGGAATTTTTCGTCTTAGCAGGTCGAAAACCAGCTCATGCAGCAATGATGTTAATTCCAGAGCCATGGGCAGAAAATCCTTATATGTCAGCTGAAAAGAAGGCATTTTATGAATATCATAGCAGTTTAATGGAACCATGGGATGGTCCAACCGCAATTTCATTTACAGATGGAAAACAAATTGGAGCGATTCTTGACCGTAATGGTTTACGTCCAGCACGTTATTACGTTACGAAAGATGATTATATTATTTTCTCATCTGAAGTAGGTGTCATTGATGTTGAACCAGAGAATGTTTTATATAAAGATCGTTTAAGTCCAGGAAAAATGTTGTTAATTGATTTAGAAGAAGGACGGATTATTTCTGATGATCAAATAAAAACGCAAATGTCCGAAGCTCATCCATATCAACAATGGTTAGACGAGCAGCTTGTTCAATTAGAAGATAATGAACAAGAAGATGAGGTAGTAAGTGATTTAACAGTTCGTCAAAAAGCATTTGGCTACACCTATGAAGATGTAGAAAAATATTTACTACCTTTTGTAACAGAAGGTAAGGACCCAGTAGGATCAATGGGTAATGATAGTCCGCTTGCTGTTTTATCGGACCTCCCACAATCCTTGTTTAATTATTTTAAACAATCATTTGCTCAAGTAACGAATCCGCCTGTTGATTCAATCCGTGAGCATATTGTGACATCTACGATTACTCTACTTGGACCTGAAGGGAATTTATTACATCCAAACGAAGAAAACTGTCGCCGAATTGAGCTAGAAACACCTATATTAACAAACGGTCAATTGGCTCAATTAAGTGACAATAATATATTTAAATCTAGAAAGATTAATAGTCTTTTCACTGATAATCTAGAAAGTGCATTAGAGAAAATTTTTAATGAAGCAGAAGAGGCTATTGCAGACGGAGTTAGCTTGCTCATTCTGTCAGATCGTAACATGGACGACAAAAATGTGGCGATTCCAACTCTTTTAGCAGCAAGTGCATTACATCAAGAGCTTATTCGTCAAGGAAATCGTACAAAGGTAAGTATTATTGTTGAAACAGGAGAAGTAAGGGAAGTTCACCATTTTGCTGCACTAATTGGCTTTGGTGTTGATGCTATTAACCCTTATCTTGCTTTTGCTACTTATAAACAAGCTGCTCAGGATGGAAGCTTAACCATGAGCTATGAAGAAGCTGTATCAAAGTACGTAAAGGGTGTAACAGAAGGTGTTGTAAAAGTTATGTCAAAAATGGGAATTTCAACGGTACAAAGTTATCGTGGTGCCCAAATTTTTGAAGCGGTTGGAATTGGTTCAGATGTGATTGATCGTTACTTCAGCGGTACAGCTTCACAAATTGGTGGAATTGGATTAGAAACCATAGCGGAAGAAGCAATCTTACGCCATAACGCAGCTTTTGCAAATTCATTAGATGAGACGCTAGAATCAGGAAGTGATTTCCAATGGAGACATAACGGTGAGCATCATGCCTTTAATCCAAAAACGATTCACATGCTTCAATGGTCAGCACGTCAAAATGATTATACTTTGTATAAGAAATTTTCTCAGGCAGCAAATGAAGAAAGAATTGGCTTCTTACGTAATTTATTCTCATTTGACTCAACACGTCAAGCTGTACCTATTGAGGAAGTAGAGTCTGTAGAATCAATTGTTAAACGTTTTAAATCTGGAGCCATGTCATATGGTTCAATAAGTAAAGAAGCACATGAAACATTAGCGATTGCGATGAATCGTTTAGGGGCAAAAAGTAATAGCGGTGAAGGTGGAGAACATCCAAGCCGTTATAATCTAGATGAAAATGGTGACAATCGTCGTAGTGGCATCAAGCAAGTGGCTTCTGGTCGCTTTGGGGTAAAAAGTCATTATTTAGTTAATGCGGATGAGCTTCAAATCAAAATGGCACAAGGGGCAAAACCAGGTGAGGGAGGACAACTTCCGAGTAATAAAGTATATCCATGGGTAGCTGAAGTACGTGGTTCAACGCCAGGGGTAGGACTTATTTCTCCTCCACCACATCATGACATATATTCCATTGAGGATTTAGCACAGCTCATTCATGATTTGAAAAATGCTAATCGTGACGCAAGAATCAGTGTGAAGCTTGTTTCGAAAGCAGGTATTGGAACGATTGCAGCTGGTGTTGCTAAAGGGGCTGCAGACGTCATTGTCATCAGTGGATACGATGGTGGTACAGGTGCATCACCAAAAACAAGTATTAAGCATACAGGTCTACCGTGGGAGCTTGGACTTGCTGAAGCACATCAAACATTGATGTTAAATGGTTTACGGGAACGTGTCAGATTAGAAACAGATGGAAAGTTAATGACAGGGAAAGATGTCATCATGGCTGCCCTTCTTGGTGCAGAAGAATTTGGCTTTGCGACAGCTCCACTAGTTGTTATGGGTTGTGTGATGATGCGTGTTTGTCACAAAGATACTTGTCCAGTCGGAATTGCTACACAAAATCCTGAACTTCGAGCAAAATTTGCTGGTGATCCAGATCATGTAGTCAACTATATGCTCTTCCTTGCTCAAGAAGTACGCGAATTAATGGCTGAATTAGGATTTAGAACGATAGAAGAAATGGTTGGACGTACGGATATTTTACAAGTGAGCAAGCGTGCCAAAGACCATTGGAAAGCAAAATATTTAGATTTAACAACTCTTTTATATCAACCTAAAGGAATTCGTACGTTCCAAACGCCACAAAACCATAAAATTGATCAATCACTTGATATGAAAGAAATTTTACCTGCAGCAAAAATAGCTTTAGAAAAACAAATTCCAGTAGATATCAAGCTTCCAATTACCAATGTAAATCGTGTGGTTGGTACAATTGTCGGCAGTGAAATATCAAAACGCTATGGAGAAGAAGGACTGCCTGAAGAAACGATTACTCTTCGTTTTACAGGTTCAGCGGGTCAAAGCTTTGGTGCATTTGTGCCGAATGGAATGAGCCTTCATTTAACTGGAGATACAAATGATTATTTTGGAAAAGGATTATCAGGTGGAAAATTAATTCTGAGAGCACCTGTTGAGTTGCAATATGAAGCCTCTGAAAATGTCATCGCTGGAAATGTTGCTTTAATTGGAGCGACAAGCGGTGAAGCTTATATCAATGGTCTTGCTGGAGAACGGTTTGCTGTTCGGAACAGTGGTGCAAAAGTTGTTGTTGAGGGTATTGGGGATCATGGATTAGAATATATGACCGGTGGTCGTGTTGCTATATTAGGAAACGTAGGGAAAAACTTTGGTGCTGGTATGTCTGGTGGAATTGCGTACGTACTTCCTGAAGATTTGGATCAATTTAAAGCATTATGTAATCCAGAAATGATTGAATTCGAAGCATTAAATGATGAGCGGGATATTAGTGAAGTATGGAAAATGGTTTTAAATCATTTTATCTATACGGGTAGTGTGAAAGCTGGGTATGTGATTGAAAATTGGGAACAGATTCAAGAGAAATTTGTAAAAGTAATTCCAAAGGATTATAAACGGATGATTAATCAAATTAATCAACAAAAACTAGCTGGGTTATCGGACGAAGAAGCGACTATGAGGGCATTTGAAATGAATGTAGCTCAAGAGAAGCAACCAGCAAATAAAAAATTAGATGCAATCTTGCAATAAGGAGGGAGAGGAAAATATGGGAAAAGCTACAGGATTTATAGAATATACTCGAGAAAAACCAAAAGATCGAAATCCTCTCGCACGGTTAAACGATTGGAAGGAATATTCAACTTCCTTCTCGGATGAAATGTTAAGTCAGCAAGGAGCGCGGTGTATGGACTGCGCCACTCCTTTCTGTCATATTGGAATGGAAATAAATCGGGCAACATCAGGATGTCCAATTCATAACTTAATTCCAGAATGGAATGATTTAGTGTACCGTGGACGGTGGAAGGAAGCGCTCGATCGTTTACTTAAAACGAATAATTTCCCTGAATTCACCGGACGTGTGTGTCCGGCTCCTTGTGAAGGGTCATGTACCGTTTCAATTTCTGATCCAGCCGTAACAATTAAAGGGATTGAAAAAACAATTATTGAAAAAGGATTCGAAAATGGCTGGATTCAACCACGGATTCCAAAGAAACGGACTGGAAAGAAAATTGCCATAATTGGTTCTGGTCCAGCAGGACTTGCAAGTGCGGATCAATTAAATCAAGCGGGTCATACGGTAACCGTTTATGAACGCGCTGACCGTGCTGGTGGTTTATTAACATACGGCATTCCAAGCATGAAGCTTGATAAAGGGATTGTTGAGCGACGGATTAAATTATTAACACAAGAGGGAATTGATTTTATTACAAATACAGAAGTCGGCAAAGATATTACAGCGGAAGAGCTTCAAAATCAATATGATGCTGTGATTCTTTGTACAGGAGCGCAAAAGCAACGTGATTTAGTGCTCGAAGGTAGAGAGTCTAAAGGTGTCCATTTTGCGATGGATTACTTATCAACGACTACAAAAAGCTTATTAGATTCAAATTTTGAAGATGGTCAATTTATCGATACAAAAGATAAAGATGTTATTGTTATTGGTGGCGGTGATACAGGTGCTGACTGTGTTGCTACTGCACTTCGTCAAAATTGCCGCAGCGTCGTGCAATTTGGTAAACATCCAAAATTACCAGAGTCACGTCCATCCGACAATATGTGGCCAGCCTATCCAAACGTGTTTACACTTGAATATGCTTACGAAGAAGCAGAAGCAAAATTTGGTGATGATCCACGTCAGTATTCTATCCAAACGAAGAAAATCGTTGCTGATGAAAATGGCAATGTAAAAGAACTTCATACCATTCAAATGGAAAAATTGAAGGATGAAAAGGGTAGCTATTATTTTAAAGAAATTCCAGGAACAGAAAAAGTATGGCCTGCCCAATTTGTCTTTATTGCCATTGGTTTTGAAGGGACAGAACAACCGCTTTTAGCTCAATTTGGTGTGGATGCCAAAAACCAAAAGGTTGAAGCAACCTATGGCGACTTTAAGACGAATATAGAAGGTGTCTTCGCTGCTGGTGATGCAAGAAGAGGTCAAAGTTTGATTGTATGGGCTATTAATGAAGGTCGTGAAGTAGCACGAGAGGTAGATTGTTATTTGATGGGGAGTACGGCATTACCTAAAGCATAAAATAAAATAGTAAAAAACAGCTCGATTCCGGACAGCACCCAATTGTTAGATAGGACTAACAATTGGTGCTGTTTTTTTTTGTGGACACATTAATGAATTTTTGTTTTTTACAAAATCTACAAATGTTTTACCTAATAATTAAATATATAGCAAAAAATAACAATTATTTTACAGCAACTCAAAAATATAACTCTGTAAATATAGTAAGCTAGTTTAGAATCATACAAACTAGGTGCGGATTGAATGAAAACTAAAGGGAGTGGAATTTTGCATGTCTAATAGGAAAAAAGGTATGAAATGGACGAATGTAGTGTTAGCTACAACGTTAGCTACGAGTGTTATTGCGGTGACGAATCATGCAAGTGCATCTTCTGAAAAAGAATCGAAACAGAATGTAAAGCAAACGAAAAAGGATCAAAAAAAAGATAAAAAAAATTTTACATTATCATTGATGCACACAAATGATACACATGCGCATTTAGATAATGTCGCGAAAAAAGTAACAGCTGTTAAAGAGGTACGAGCTGAAAAACCACAAGCGTTATTGATTGATGCCGGAGATGTATTTTCAGGAACTTTATATTTCAATGAATTTAAAGGACAAGCTGATTTACAATTTATGAATCTCATGAACTATGATGTAATGACCTTTGGTAATCATGAATTTGATTTAGGATCAAGTGAAGAAGGGCACAAAGCATTAGCGGACTTCATCAAAGCGGCTAAGTTCTCTTTTGTTAGTACCAATGTTAACTTCACAAAAGACGATACATTTAAAGGATTGTTTAGTGATCGTATCTCAAGTAAACCGAAAGACGGAGAAATTTACAATGGAATGGTTAAAAATATAAAAGGTGAAAGAGTTGGCTTCTTTGGCCTAACGACGGCTGAGACGAAAAGCCTTTCAAGTCCAGGTAAAGTAGAATTTGAGAACTATATCGAAGAAGCTGAAAAAGCAGTAAAAGCCTTTAAAGGCATGGGCGTTAACAAAATTGTTGCCGTATCACATATTGGCTATGATGATAGCGCAGCGGTAGATAATGATTTATCATTAGCAGCTCAAGTAGATGGAATTGATGTCATTGTTGGTGGACATAGCCATACTCAGTTAGATAAGCCTGTAGTGATTAACAAAGATGAAAAGGGGAAAGAGAAAGACCCAACCGTCATTGTGCAAGCCTATCAATATAATGACTTCTTAGGCACAGTAGATGTGCAATTTGATAAAAAAGGTAAGGTTATTGGACAAGCAGGTCAATTAATTAGTATTGCTGATAAAGCAGAAGATCCTGAGGCTGCGAAAATGCTAAAACAATACTCATCAAAAATAGAAGAAATAAGTAAAACAGAAACGGGAGCAATCGCTCAAAATGTATTAGAAAATCCACGTACAAATGGTGATAATACTAAACCAAGTGTACGTAAAAACGAAACAGCATTAGGTAATGTGATTACAGATGGAATGCTTGCAAAAGCAAAGACCTACAACAGTGAGGTTATCATGGCTCTTCAGAATGGTGGCGGAATTCGTTCATCGATTGATCAAGGACCAATTACAGTGGGTGAAGTGATTACGGTTCTTCCATTTGGTAATACATTAGCAACTATTAAGTTAACAGGTGCAGAATTAAAAGAAGCATTTGAAATCAGTTTGGCTAAATTACCAGCTGAAAATGGCGGCTTTTTACATGCATCAGGTGCCAAAATAAAATATGATTCTTCTAAACCAGCAGGACAACGTGTCGTATCCATTTCATATAAAAATGCAGATGGAACATACACAGATATTCAAGCTGGACAAACGTATACGATTGCTACAAATGCATTTACGGCTAAAGGTGGAGATGGGTTTACTGTGTTCCAAAAAGCTTATGAAGAAGGACGTGTAACGGACTTAGGTCTTTCTGATTGGGAAAACTTTGCTGAACACTTAAAAAGCTTGGGAACAGTTAATCCAATAGCAGAGGGACGAATTGTAGATGTCTTTGGGATTCCGACTGAACCGATTACTGTTTCTCCAGAAAATTTTGGTGGTACAACTGAAGCACTAAAAACACATGATGGCAGTGTGATTGTTGATATCACAGATATTTCTAAATTAGAAAATGCAGTGATCAAAGGGGATTTAAAACTGACTGGAAAGTCTACGGAAAGCCTAACTTTTTCAAATATAAAAGTTGAAGGTAATTTAGATATTTCAGGTATTGAGGGTTCAAATATTAATTTTAGCGGTATAGAAGTTGCTGGAGAGACAACGCTGTAAGGGGGCTAACCTCTTTTATAAAGGAGACTGGATGAAATGAGTAAAGGAAAGTGGAAAAAACCTTTAAATATCTTATTGTCAGCAGGATTAGTAACTAGTTTAGGTATCCCGGCGGTTCCAACAACAGCAGTTGCAGCAACAGCTGCCTCTGATTTACTGATTTCTGAATATGTGGAAGGAAGCAGTAGTAACAAGGCGATTGAGCTTTATAATGGCACCGGGAAGATCGTTGATTTAAGTACGTATTCACTAGAGCTTTATTCAAATGGAGCTGCAGCGGCATCACAAACCTTGAAATTATCAGGTACATTGGAAAATGGAAAAACATATGTGATTTATAACGGATTAGCTGTCGAAGATATAAAGAGTAAAGGTGATATAAGTAACTCCAGTGTTATTAATTTCAATGGTGACGATGCTCTTGTTTTAAAAAATGCTGGCACCATTATTGACTCCTTTGGACAAGTAGGGATACGGCCCATTCCGGCATGGGGAACAGGTGATGGAACGACCGTAGACCATACACTCATTCGTAATAGCTCAATCCTAGCGGGGGATACAAATCTAAGTGATGCTTTTGATCCAGAAATAGAATGGACAGCCCAACCTAAAGATACGTTCACATTCCTAGGGTCTCACACAATGGACAGTGATTCAACACCTGTGGAAACGAAGGTTGAGGCAGTTACAGCTTCTACACCAACATCCAGTGTTGCGGCAGGCACGGTGATTTCATTAGCAACAAAAACGGCTGATGCAAAAATCTACTATACGACAGATGGAACAGAGCCTACTACGTCAAGCACTTTATATGCAGAACCAATTATCATTGACAAAGATATGACGATTAAGACGCTAGCTGTCGCTGATAGATTGGAAAATAGCGCTATTTCTACGTTCGAATATAAGGTCTTAACTTCTAAAACGATTGCAGAAGTGCGAGCTTTACCAACAGGAAGTACAGTGGCAACTTCTGGTGTTGTAACAGCTGTTTTAGGCTCAGCAATCTACATTCAAGATGAAACAGCGGGAATTGTTCTTTATGGTTCAGACCTTGGTCTTGAATTAGGAGACGAAGTGAAAGCAAAAGGTAGCTTAACAGAATTTTCATCGCTATTAGAAATAAATGTTACGAAGAATGATATCACAGTACTTGGGAAAAAAGCTGTACCTGCTGCTAATCTTGTAACAGCCGATCAATTAAAAGAAGATAAAGAAGGCACGCTTGTATCTCTGAAAAATGTAACCATTGAATCAGTAAGTGGTTTAAACTTTACGGCAAAGGATGAAAATGGTGCAAGCTTTATTATTCGACCTCAAGATGCCTCGCTACTTACTGTAGGTACAAAATATGATACGGTTACAGGTGTCCTTGGAGCCTATCAAGACGTTTACCAGCTTATACCTAGAAATGCTGGAGATATCGTTGAAGATGCATCACTTGTTCAATCTGTTAGCGCAACTCCTGGTGGAGGATTTATTAAAGCGGGCGATACAGTTACATTATCTACAGCAACAGCAGGAGCAACGATTTATTACACAACAGATGGCCAAGAACCAACAAAAGAAAGTAATGCATATAGCCAACCAATTACTGTAAATGAAGCGGTAACGATTAAAGCGATTGCGGTAAAAGAAGGGTTTACAAATAGCCCTGTATCGACTTTTGATTATAAGATTCAACAAGGTGAAGTTCGTATTCATGACATTCAAGGTGCGCAGCACAATTCCCCATATCAAGATATGAATGTAACTGATATTGAAGGGATTGTTACACATGTTGTGGACGATAATAACGTATACATGCAAGATCAAAAGCCAGACAACGATAACAGTACATCAGAAGGAATTTTAGTTTATAAAAAAGCACATAACGTAAAAGTTGGAGATGTAATAAAAGTAAACGGAACAGTCAAAGAGTGGGTTCTTGAAGGATATGCTGAAAAATTAGTGACAGATGCACCTGTTACAGAAATCAATGCATCATCTATTACGACTACAGCAACTGGACAAGTGTTGCCTACAGCAGTTGTCATTGGAAAGGATCGCATTGCTCCAACTGAAAATATTGATGACGATGGATTAAAGGAATTTAATCCTGAACAAGACGGTATTGATTTTTATGAAAGTCTAGAAGGTATGCGCGTAGCGGTTGAAAATCCAAAGGTTGTTGCACCACAACAATATGGTGAAGTGGTCGTTGTTCCGGGAACAGTGGCAACCAACACAGCTGTGGGCGGAATAAAATTAACAGCAACTGATTTTAATCCAGAAAGAATTCACTTAGATATAAATAACGAGAGCTATGTAGCTAAAACAGGTGATTCTTTCAACGGCACGGTATCAGGTGTAGTGAGCTATGGTTTTAGTAACTATAAAGTACTAACGAATAAAGATCAATTACCTACTCTAGTTGAAGGAAATACGGCTCGTGAAGTAACGTCGTTACCAGCTGATCCTGATAAGCTATCAATTGCTTCCTATAATATCGAGAATTTCTCTGCGCAAACACCAGATTCAAAGGTGCAAAAAATTGCAGAGTCAATGATTAATAATCTCAAGCAACCAGATATTATCGGTGTAACAGAAATGCAAGATAATGATGGAGAAACAGACAGTGGTACAGTAGACGCTACGGCAAGTGCAAAAAAATTAATTGATAAAATTAAAGCACTTGGTGGACCAGCTTATCAATATATTGACGTAGCTCCAGAAGATAAGAAAGACGGTGGAGCGCCTGGTGGAAATATTCGTGTTGGTTTCTTGTATAACCCTAATCGGGTAACGTTAACACCTGGAACACCAGGTAAAGCAACGGAAGCAGTGGAATATAAGGAGGGCAAGCTTACTGTAAATCCTGGAAGAATTGACCCAACAAATACGGCATTCAGTTCAAGTAGAAAACCTTTAGCAGCTCAATTTGAATTTAAAGGTAAAAAAGTCATTGTGGTTGCGAATCATTTTAACTCGAAAGGTGGAGACCAACCTTTATTCGGTAAAAATCAACCACCTGTCCTTTCAAGTGAAGTACAAAGGCTGCAAATTGCAGCTATCGTGAATGACTTTGTAAAAGATGTTAAAGCGCAAGATTCAAATGCCAATGTGATTCTAACAGGCGATTTTAATGACTTTGAATTTTCAGCGCCATTAGCAACATTAAAGGGTACGGAGTTAACTAATATGATTGAGAAAGTGCCGTTCGAACAACGCTACTCTTACACATACCAAGGAAACTCACAGGTTCTTGATCATATACTTGTTTCTAATAACTTAGCAGCTTCAACAGCAGTTGAGATCGTGCACATTAACTCATCCTTTATGGAGCAACAAGGACGAGCAAGTGACCATGACCCAGTGTTAATCCAAACAAGCTTAAAAGAGGAAGTAGTAGCGCCAGAAAAAACATATCATTTATCAGGATTCAAAACGAAAAAGCTTGTTGTGACAAAAGCTAACTCTTTAATTATTCTTGATGGTTCATCTGTTATTACAGAAGGTATCTTGCTTAAAACTTCAGCTACGTTAAAGGGTGAAGGATTAAAGAATACAGTCGTAACCATTAATCCAACTGAAAAAGAAGCAGTGATTGATTTTAGTAGCGCAGTCGTAAAAGAAGTCATTATTGAAAACGCTGGTAATATAAAAGAAATTAGAGGGTCCGAAAACGTTCAAAAGTGGACATATGCAGCAGGAATTGATCCTACGAGCATTAAGTTTTAATTCAATTCAGTGATTTTATGTATCCTTCCATTGAAAAATCAATGTAAGGATTTTTTGTGCATCCATCATGGACGATAACTTGGTGATTAGAACTGTTAGCATGCAGTAAGAGAGATACCGGATGTAAACATCTATCACCAAAAAGATAAACGAATATCCATTATAGGTAAAGTAATACATCAGTCAGTAGAGGGCATCTTCACCTATCACTTTTTAGTGAGAATTTTTAACGGCTTTCCGAAAGAAGTCTCCCATCCTCAAAGAATGCGAAGAGCGTAGCCCAATGAGTAGGTGGGAGATGAATTTCGATGGGCTTTAGCCAAAAAAATTTGCAAAATAAGAACACTTGCTCTATAATAAAGTTGTGATAGATGTAGGA
>SMEO01000158.1_pt1 | contig 14178 bp, 11 predicted proteins | sample 2456251 | NCBI WGS metagenome assembly SMEO01 (sample SAMN10132594, study PRJNA489261) | soil metagenome | isolation source: day1 control-silt loam soil ammended | place: USA | reverse complement strand
GTTTTTCGGGTCGATGGATACATTCGCTACCTCCGTATTGATTTTTATTGTTTTAGGAAGTAAGCTATTTGCTTTGAATTCATGTTTTTCGTCATCTACTACAGCTTTAAAGGCATGTTCTACTTTGGCGCTATCTACATTTTCGACTCCACTTACCTCTAAGATGCGTTCAACGTCTTTATAATCCAACATAGGAGGGGTTTCACTTTCTTCATTCTCTTCATTCTCCTGAACCATCTTATCAATTTCTTCATAGACATTAGCAATGACTCGGGAATCCACTTCTTCTCCCACCACTTGTTTTAAGATTTGTTCGAAGCTATCCTTATCATCCTCGGCTGTTATAATTTCTTCACAATTGAGAACCTCTTCAATAAATGTTTCATTGGGCTGATTCACTTTCCCTGCATAATAAAGAATATGGTTAACATCTGCATAATTGTCATTAAAAGCAGGAAACAGAAAGCCTGACAATGGAGATGTTAAATTAATGATTGGATCAAAGGCGTTATTCGATTTGAATTCTTTCTCAATATAATCAAACAGCAAAGCTTTCTTCGGCTGATCCGTTTTATTGAGACTGCTAAGGATAAACTGGTTAGAATAGACTTCATCATTCCCGCCTTCTCCTGATTCCAGATCCCGTTTCCGTACCGGTTTACGATATTCTCCCCGGATAAACGTGACGACCGTATCAAATTCATAAGTAGTATTCGCAAACAATTTGCCAACGATTTGCAGCATGTTTTCTTTCCAATCTTCTGTTGATTCAGCCTGTAACCCTTCAAAAAGAATCGTTTGTGTACTGTCTTCCACATCATGTTGAAATTTTAGCTCAAACAGTTTGGCATCAAGAGAACCAGTCAAAACCTTTTTAAAGTTTGCCAAAAATAATTCTTTTTCTTCCTTTTCTAACAATTGAAACGGTTGACAGATATGGTGGTAAATATCACCCGATTCTTTTTGTATATACACATTAAAAATTTCCCAAATTTCTATGAGATCATTATTTAATTTAAATTGCTTTCGGATATTAGCAATGTCTTTTATATTCATCTGTTTCAACTCCCACTCCCCATTATACTGTTCAAACAGGAAAATAGTAATGCTTGATATTTTTTTCAATAGGGAAACTTTCATCAGCTTAAAAGCGAAAGAAGTCACGCAAGGCGGAAGCACATTTACACAACAAGTTAGTAAAAATCTATATTTCAACAATGACTAAACCTTTATCCTAAATTAAATAGTAGGAACAGGTTCCTCGTTAAAAAAAATATGAGACACTCGACCTTATACTATATTTTTTGTTGCGACCTACCCTATTTCTATGAATCCTTGCTTGTGTTCATCAAATTCTTCCATTCCTCATGGAATTCCGGATCCATTTCCTTCACCTGATCCATGAACTTGTCCAATAACTTTAATCGGGATAGGCCACCAAAGAAACGAGTAGGCCAAGCATTTTGTTTTTTCAATGAATTCACATGGTCAACAACTTTGATCTCTCCATTATCTGTCACAATAAAATGACGAATAGCGGCATCTATCCGGGTAAAACCGATCCTTTTCATTTCTTTAAATATAAATACTAATTGTTTAACAATTGGTTCTGGTATGTCGCGTAGTGATTTAAGATAATCCTTCAAGGGTTGTCCATTGATGTGTTCCATTACAATATAGTTCGGACCCACTTCAAAAACCTTAGGAACAATTGAGGAAATCTGCCCTGCGTTTAATGCTTCACACTCTCTCCGCCAGTGTCTTTCTTTAGCAAACAACTTGAGGCATCGATCATCAGAAAGCCTGAAAACAGCTCCCTGCACTCCTTTTCCAATCATTTCGTATTGGGTAGGATTTTCTATTATCAGTCCTTTTTCTGTTTTTTCTATAGTAATTTTGTGAAAATCGTCCAATTTATTCACTCCTTTTCTTACTAGAATATTGGCCGCGATATGCTTTCGCCACGGCGATATGTAAGTGGAATTATGAAATTTTTGATAAAAACTGAGGGCTTGCCTTCACCTCTATTGGACAACTGAATAAGATAATATGTCACAGCTAGATCGGAGGAATTTCTTTCAATGCATGACCCTTTAAATTCAACAGAATTGATTAAGTTGCCATATTTAGATGGATCGGAATCAAAAATATTAAACCGACCTACGGCACTTAATTTTTCTAGAAATATAATAGAATACGATGTCATTTCATTTGATGTTTTTGACACTTTGTTACTAAGACCTTTTATTCAGCCTCATCATCTATTCATGATAATAGGGGAAAAACTTAACTGCGTGAATTTTATGTCTATACGAATGAAAGCAGAAAAAGAAGCGCGTAGTCAAGCTGAAGTAAAGAAAGGGCATAAACAAGTAACAATATATGATATTTATGAAATTATTCAATTAAGAACAGGAATTGATAAACAATATGGAGTACAGCTAGAGTTACAAACAGAACTAGAGTTTTGTTTTGCTAATCCCTATATGAAAGATGTTTTTGAAATACTAAAGTCCCAAAACAAAAAAATAATTGCTATTTCAGATATGTATTTAACAAAATCAATGATTGTACAATTGTTGGATAACTCAGGTTTTAGTGGATTTTCTGACGTTTTTGTTTCCTGTGAGAACAACGGTAGTAAAGGAGATAAACAATTATTCAAAATAGTTCTACAAAAGTTAGGAAAAGATATAAGTTTGGTACACATCGGGGAAAATTATGAGTCAGATATAAAAAATGCTGAAGATCTAGGGATAGCGACAAGATATTACAATAATGTCCATGAAACAGGAAATCAATACCGTGCAGACGGTATGTCCGAACTAATTGGTTCCACATATAGTGGGATCGTTAATACTCATTTGCATAATGGTAATAAGCAATATACACCTTATTATGAATATGGTTTTATTTATGGTGGCTTGTATATATTGGGCTACTGCAAATGGATTTATGACTATGCAAAACAAAATAATATAGATAAAGTACTGTTCCTTTCAAGAGATGGGGATATTTATCACAAAGTATTTAATTATCTTTACACTGATATGAATAATGAATATATTTATTGGTCTCGAATTGCCAATTCGAAATATACAATAGAAAAAAATCGTTATGATTTTTTGAAACGAATCGTACGACACAAAGAAAAAGTGACAATAAAAGGTCTATTAGAATCTTTAGAATTAGATGTAATGGTAGGTTTATTATCTCAATATGAACTAAAAGAAGACGATTTCATCCATAAAGGAAATGTAAAATTAATTCAAACACTTTTTATAGAAAACTGGGAGACTGTTGTAAAAAAAATAACTGAAGATGATGTTATTGTTAAAGAATATTTTATGAATATAATTCAAGAAAGCAAAAAAGTTGCTGTTGTTGATGTTGGTTGGGTTGGGTCTGGGGGGACAGGGATAAAATATTTGATAGAACAAAAATGGAATTTGGATTGTGAAGTTCACAGTCTAGTAGCAGCTAGTAGGCACGCGAACCACACAGCTAATCTAACCCAGATTATGAAAAAAGAAATTGGAGTTTATATTTTTTCTAGAATGTTTAACAGAAATTTATACGATATTCACTCCAATACAAAACATAATAATGTTTATTTTGAGTTATTTACTCAAGCTTGCTATCCTTCATTCTCAGGTTTTAAAAAAACAGAAGAAGGATATAAATTACTATTTGATGTACCAGAGGTTGAAAATTATAAAATTATCGAACAAATTCATAATGGTATTTTTGATTTTGTGAAGTTATATAAGAAGATGTTTTCAAATTATGAGTATCTATTTAATATATCGGGTTACGATGCGTATATACCATTTAGAATGATTATTAAAGATCTTCGATTCATAAGGAGATATTTTGGCAATTTGAGTTTTTGCAGAGGAGTCATTGCAGATCCTGAAAATCAATCATTCGAAACCTTACACGACATAATGGATCAAGATGGCCTATAAATTAAAGTTTAATAGATGTATGCTTTTTTACAATTTAGATTCGGAGTGAACATTATGATTTTGTACCATGTTTTTTCACCTTATCAATTGTTGAACGTTATCGTTTATAAAGAGTTTTTTCATAAAGGACAGGTTTGCTATATTCTATTGTCAGACAATATAAAAAAAGAATATCCGCAGTTTATGCAAATGGAAGATCTCTTTTTTGATAAAATCTTTGTTTATCATAATGAACTCTTTTGCGAAACAGAAAATAGGAATAGTACTAATAAGACTTTTGGAAAATTCCTCACTGAAAATAATATCAATCTCCATGAATTTTCTGAAATAATCGTGGAAAGTCGATATAGTTATTTTGAAAGCTATTTAGTAGAAAATAAGTGTAAATTCAGTTGCTTGGAAAAAGCCTCCAAATTAATTAGTACCCCTGAAATTGCAGAAGAAAAATTGGATAGTAGTTTTATTGATAAAGTCCTTGTTTTTTTTGGTATCAATCAAAAGATTCAAATCAATAAAAATTCAGCTATCTTAATAACACAAGATCCTTCTAATTTAAAAAACATGTCTTTCGAAGAATATAAAAAAGTATATCAATTAATTGTCGATTATTTCGTACCTGCGGAAACTAGATTGGTGATTAAAACAACTCCTGATGATCTTATGTTCTATAATCATCTATTTCCACAGACAACTGTAGTAAAAAAGAACTTTCCATCCGAGTTACTCCCTTTGGTTTTTACCGAAAAGCCACACACAGTAATAGCCCTCCCATCCGCAAGTATAAATAACTTAATAGGTTATTTTGAAAATTATATAAGGATTTCAACTAGTTTTGAAGGGGATTTCAATATTACACATAAATATTATTGCGCAGTTAGATTAATTAGCGAGTTATTTGAGGATTACGAGATTCATGAAATAAACTCAGATAAACTACTTCTTGAAAATTTATTAAACATTTCAGAAAATCAATTAGGTAGATGCATAAATACTGTTAAAAATTTGAGCCAAGTTCCTGATAAAAGCATTTTAATCATTGATGATTTTAACCGTGGTACTTTACCTACATCCAAAGAGATTTGTAATTTTGTAGAATCAGTAGATAAAGAGTCAATTATTTTCTTTATAAATTCTAATAAAGAATATCTGTTCTATGATTATCCTAACAAAGAAATATTTGAGAGTATAGTACCCGTTAACATTCTTCATTCCAGCATAATTGATGAAACTGAGCAATATCCACAAACACTTTTTATTTATTCAAAAAGGAAGGATACAAGAAATATGATTAACCTACAAAAAATTGAAAAAACTTTGAATAATTCAAATGAAATTTTAAAAAAAGATGCAATGTCAGAAGAACAGTTGAAAATTAAAATATTAGAAGGAATATTAGAGGCAACTGAAAAGAGATTAGAACATTATATTAAGCTAGAAAAGGAATTGAGAGAACAGTTGGACTAATAGATATTCGAATGAAATTTATATGTTGGGCGAACCTCCCTCACTTGTCATACATTTTTCACAAACGACTAGTAATTTATGAATGATTTGTGAATGATTTGTGAATATACACACAAACTACTTCCATTTTTAAATAATGAGAGTAAAATAAGGTTCAAGAACTGATATACAACAAATAAAAACAGAAGATCAATTACTCTGGTTGTTATAGTACAAAAAACCAAATAAAAAGGAGACTTTAACTATGTGGGTTATTACAGTTTTTGAAAAAAACACTTTCCGTATGTTCGAATACAACAATAAAAATGAAGCTACAGATGCATTAAGAAAGTTCAAACAACCGGCAGTGCTTTCTTATACTAATTAAAGTGGAAGGTCGTTTTGACTTCACATCCATAAATTAAGTAGGGGGAAGTCTCAAAAGTCATTTTTTATGACCTTTGAGACTTCCCCTTTTTGTACAATTGCTCAAATAAAATGTATGCCGCACTTATTTTAGGCGTTTATAATTTTTATGATTTACAACTGCTTTTATCGGTTCATCTGTATTTGGTTTTGTCCCAATTTTTATAATAACTGAATTCTCCCGTACCATTAAAACTTCTCCGGACTTTCCTTTATATTCACCTTTTATTACTTGTATAGTATCCCCTTCGTTCGCCTTTTTAACTTCACTCTTATCCAATGTTTTTTCATTATCCATTTCATTTGCTCCTCTGTAAATGCACAGTGCATTGTAATCAAAGTTTATCCTTCCCAATCTTTATCTTTTTATTTCTTAACCAATTACAAAAATACTTTTATGTATTAAATCAAAATTAACCGGGGATTTTAACCTGATAAGCACTATTTGCTAAAAGGTACGATAATGTTCATAGAATATTCAAACAATTACAAGTAATGAAATGATAAACTTTAGATAATAATAATTAAATCCAATTAAAGTAGGTGAGATAATCCATGAAAATCTGCTGTAAAATTTGCCACTGTGAATTAAATTATAGCGATTCGGTAATAATAGATAATTTTTATGACCTATACCATCGTTCCTGCTCTAAAGCTACTTCCAGTCATATTCTTGAAATAGACACATACAAAAATATCCTAGATAAATATTGGTTATTAAAAATATAATATAACCATGTAACGAATATGAAATAATACCAAAATTTAATTAATATAGAACTTTTGCGTGGTGCTACCCCTTCTCCTAAAAAAAACACCTCCAACATAGTTTGCTTAACTATATTGGAGGTGTTTTTATTTTCATTATTATTATCTTGTTGTTACTGGTTGTTTTACGGGTTGTTTTACTACTATATTTTTAAATGGTACAAAATCATTTTGATAGACTGCTGCTTCTCGTCTATATCCATGTAACCAATCCGTGTAGAAGAAGTCATTTGCTGTACGTTTACTAAAGATATTATTGCGAAGTGAGATGCTAACTGGATTCACAGCATGAATGATTTCTCCCCAGAATCGTGCAGTTGTTTGAACACGTGCAGAACGAGGAATACGTTCTTCTTGGTATACTTTAAAAGCAGCTTCGTAATTATCACCATATTCTTTTAGCACATCAGCCAATTTTGCAGAGTCTTCTAAAGCGGCAATTCCACCTTGAGCTAAATATTGTAACATTGGGTGTGCTGCGTCGCCTAAAAGTGTGATATTACCTTCTGACCAGTTACCAATTGGATTACGGTCATACATTGGCGATTTGAAGTCTTTATTAATGAATGAAAGGGCTTTGGCAACTTTTTCAGTGCAGCCATTGAAAACTTGATACATTTCTTCAGGTGTTCCCCAAATAGTAGATTCAGGTGTCCAAGTTGGGCTTTTGAAAACAACTACTTGATTGTATAATTCCCCTCGACGTACTGGATATTGAACAACGTGACAATTTGGCCCAATCCACATGATCACATCATCCATATCAGCATCATCTGAAACAACTTCAATTGGAAGAGTTCCACGATAAGCTACATATGTTGAGTTAACTGGTTCATCTGCTGAGAAGTGTTTACGAACTTTTGAATGAATTCCATCAGCACCGATAACTGCTTTCCCTTTAATTCTTTCACCATTATGGATTGTAAGGAACACGCCATCAGCTGTTTCTTCTACAGATTCTACTCCTGAATTTGTATAAAGTGAAACTAGTGGATTTGCTTGACATGCTTCTAATAGACATTTGTGTAAATCAGAACGATGTAATACAATGTATGGCGCTCCATATCTTTCTTGATACTCTTTACCTAAATCTAACTCAGATAGTTCTTCACCTGTCCAAGCATCCTTTAACACTAGGCGTTTAGGATATACGGCAAAATCATTAATTCGATCCATTACTCCAAAACGTTGTAAAACAGCTACCCCATTTGCTGCTAATTGAATTCCTGCTCCAACTTCTCCAAATTCTTGTGCTTTTTCTAAAACAGTTGAAGATTTCCCAGCTTCTGCTGCTGCAAGAGCTGCTGCTAATCCCCCAATTCCTCCACCTGCGATTAAAATTGTGTTTTCTGTGTTTTGGTAAGTCATTAAAATTCCTCCTATTTGTCCTTTATTTGATATAAATAAGCAATAATTTAGTACTAAGCAGCAAATTATATAAATTACTACATAATTGTTAGTAAGCCGCCTAGTACCATAAGAAAAATAAACTGATTCTACTTGTTGCTAATTATCCTAAAAGTGGTTTGAATTCAGATGTAACTTCTTGTTGTCCATTGTTTTTATCATAAACTTCACGGTGTTCAACATCGAATCTTTCCATGATTGGAAGATCATTTGTTGTGAAGAAATATGTGTCTTCAGATGCCACATGTTCAACCCAAGCCCAGTTTGGTACAGCTAGGAAATCTCCTTTTTCCCAATCGAAACGAACGCCGTTAATAATACTGTATCCAGATCCTTTATATACTTGATGGATGGATGCACTTGTATGACGTTGTGCTTTTGTACGGAAGCCTTTAGGGAACTTCTGAATCCAAGCAGCAATGGTTGGGTTTGCTGTTTTACCAGTAGAAGGGTTAATGAATTCTACTGCATACCCTTCAAATGGATCTGGATCAAACTGACTTAATGACTCAATCGCTGTATTTGTATGCTTCCATTTATATGAACCAAGAGGAGCGATAGATGGATTACGATCAGAAACTGGACGTAACATACCAGCTGCATAGCGTTGTGCATTATAATCATCAGGTACTTCTGGTTGTTGGATTTGTTCTGGATAGTTATCGAAGAATGTACCGCCTAATGCATACATCGTTGGAATATCGAGAACATCTGTCCATACCATCGGTTTTGTCCCTTGATGTTCATGACCATGCCAGAGACCTTTCGGTGTAATTAAGAAGTCTCCTTCTTCCATATGGATTCTTTCACCTTGAACAATCGTGTAAGCGCCTTCACCTTCCGTAATAAAACGAAGAGCGTTTTGTGAATGGCGATGAGATGGAGCTACTTCACCTGGTAAAAGTAATTGGACAGCTGCATAAAGTGTTTGTGTTGTTGATGCCCAGCCCCAAGGTTGGCGATACTCTAACCCTGGATTTTGTAAATAAATCGCTCTTCTTTCCCCACCGCGTTCTGGCGTGAAAATTTGTGCAGCTTCCATCAATTTTTTATGTAGCAAACTACCTTTCCAAAGATATGCTTGTGCATGTGGTTCCGGGGTTTTATGCATCAATTCAGGGATGGCTTCCCAAAGTGGGCCAAGGTTGTATTGACGAATATCTTCCGTAAAATCTTGAACAATACTGCTCTTCATAAATTCTGTTTTTTCTGCCATGTTGTTACCTCCCTATAATATTATTTACTTCATTTTAATTTTGTTTGAATGACTTAGATGCTTCGTGCACCGTTCCATTCATAGAAATGTAAGCGAATTCATTTATGTGAAAAAGTAAATAAGCACAAAATGATTTGCACGGAACAAAGAAATATTAAATCATTTCACTACTTTCAATGATTACGGTTACATTTCCACGAATAGGAAACTCTGTTCACTACTTATGAAATAATATTATCGTGACTATAGGAAAAAGTCAACAAATATTTTAAATTTTTTAACAATTCAGATTAGGAAATTTTTTAATCAAAGTAGCATTGATGTTATCACAATCATTTTCAATCATGACCACCCGTCCGGTTTAGTTAGTGGTCATAAATCCTAGTTGTTAAATGTACAAATAAAAGATTCGTACTGTGTCGAAATTCCATGATAAATTATTAACAAGAGCATTCCTGTTAATAGAACTTTCTGATGCGGGGGTGTCAAATTGTGGCGCAATGACCCCTAATTTAGAACCAAGGAGAACTCCATAATTAAAGAGAGAGGGATCAACTATGAAACCAAAGGTAATTGTTTATAAAAAAGTGGATAAAAAGGTGTTAGATTTTATTCAAAATACTTGTGAAGTTGTTTATTTGGAGAAACTGGATTCGCAGACCTATCCTATATTTCTTGAAGAACTGAAGGATGCTCAAGGTATATTGGGAGCAGGCTTAAAAGTAGATAAAGAATTGTTAGATCAAGCACCTCATTTAAAAATAGTGTGTAACACGTCTGTTGGCTACGACAATCTTAATATGGCAGAGTTGACAAAACGGGGAATCATGGCGACGAATACGCCAGATGTATTGAACGATACAGTAGCCGATACGATTTTTGGATTACTTCTGTCCACGGCCAGAAGGATGCCAGAATTAGATCATTGGGTTAAGACAGGACAGTGGGAATCGAATCTCGAAGAAAAGTGGTTTGGGGCGGATGTCCATCATAAAATATTAGGGATTATCGGTATGGGAGGAATCGGGTCTGCGATTGCAAAAAGGGCCCATTTAGGCTTTGACATGGAGATTGTGTACCACAACCGGTCCCGGAACGAAGAAGCAGAACAAAAGTATGGGGCTACGTACTGTTCTATGGAAGATCTGCTAAAGCAGTCCGATTTTGTATGCCTAATGACGCCACTGACTCCACAGACTGAAAAAATAATGGGAAAAAGAGAATTCGAGCTTATGAAAGAAACGGCAATTTTTATTAATGGTTCAAGGGGGAAGACCGTAGATGAAGAAGCTTTAATTCATGCACTTCAAAAGGGTGAAATTCTTGCGGCAGGACTTGATGTCTTTGTTCAAGAACCGGTTAAGTTGGACAATCCGTTACTTTCTATGAAGAATGTTGTCACTTTGCCACATATCGGCTCCGCTACCTATGAAACTCGCTTGAAAATGGCGACTTTAGCAGCAACCAATCTCGTTGCCGGATTACAAGGAGAAATTCCACCTACCCTGATCAATAGTGAGTTAAAGGCAAAGTAGATAAGTAGCTATCAGACTATTCGGAATGAATAAATAATCGTAGACCAGTCATTAGATGCACGAAACAAAGTAGAATTCCTACGACTAACAGAAGAATTAAAGAACAATGTATAATTCAAATAATATATTTGTATGTGGGGAAAGAGGCCTATCTAAAGGGCTCCCTTTTATGTTCATCTTGGAATTTGCCAACGAAAGATAAAATAAAGAAATCAACGTTTCTTTGAAGAAAGGTTGATTTCTTCTTTGTTTAGTCTTCTATTTTATTACCTTTAAATAACTTTTCAAATTGTTTCATTTCCGGATCTTGTTTAGGAGTGTAATTGAATGGATTTCTCTCCTGTGAAAATTCCATTTTAGTATTACCTTGAATACCCATCTTTGAGCCTGCAGAAGCAGTAGAATCATTAATAATACTTTCTTTTTCGCCATCAAAATGAGGGGTTGCTTTAACATGGACATTTTCATTATTACCTGGCATATAATCATCTCCTTTATTGTTAAGATGACTCTATGTAAGGAGATCTATTCAAAAAGAGTATTCATAGTAGGGGTAGCTTCAGGAAATACAGCAGTTATCTATACTATGAAAATCAGTAGTATTTAAAGTATTCTAAGAAGAAAAATTGAGGTTTATTTTTTACTAATGCCCCTCGTTTGGCTCAATATTTACTTCAATTCTATTAGTACCATTAACACTGGTGAATATGAAAAAAATCTTTTTCTCACCTACCTCTTTACTCTACAAAAAGTGAGCATTTCCCTTTTTAAAGGAACATCCGTTTGTGGAGGAAAGTTAGCTGTTATGATGATGTCTGTGTGAGTGTGCCTGACCCCCAGCGTATTAAAGCATTACCGTACCGAGGGTCGGTACGCTATCTAAAGTTTAGACTCCATTAACAAGGAATTCTTATTTCAAATAGCGAATATAAAGTTAGTTGTTGACAGTTTTTTTATACCAAAGCTACATAAGAAAGGTTGATTGTGCATGTTACATGTTGAAGGAAAAGTTGTCATTTTAACTGGGGCTTCAAGCGGGATTGGTGAAGCTACTGCAAAAGAACTTGCGGCTAAGGGAGCGAAGGTAATCCTTGCGGCAAGACGTGAGGAACGTTTGAAAGAACTTCAGTCAAACATTGAAATACAAGGAGGTACAGCAGTATATAAAGTGACAAACGTTGCTTCTCAAGAGGAGATAGAGGAGCTTGCCCGTTTTGCTATAGACACTTATGGACAAATTGATGTTCTGATTAACAATGCTGGACTCATGCCACTTTCCTTTTTAAGTGAAAAGAAGGTTTCTGAATGGGAGCAAATGATTGATGTCAATATTAAAGGCGTACTCTACGGGATCAGTGCCGTTCTTCCACATATGAGGGAACGAAAAGAAGGACATATCATTAACATCTCTTCTGTTGCGGGACATACTGTTGCACCAGCTGCTGCTGTTTATTCAGGGACAAAATATGCGGTTCGCGCAATTACGGAGGGGTTAAGACTAGAAGAATCAAGAAATAATATACGGGCTACAATTATTTCACCGGGAGCAATTGACACAGAATTAGTACAAGCCATTTCTAATGAAAAATTAAGAAAAAACGTAGAAGCACTTTATCAAGTTGCTATTCCTGCGGAAGTCATTGCTCATACAATCCTTCATGCCATTGCTCTGCCCGATTATGCTTCAGTCAATGAAATCATTGTAAGGCCGACTAAGCAGCAATAATTGTTTTTGGTGCCTAGTCCCTCTCTCAAGCATGGGACGAAGGGACACTGTCCCTGTGTCCCAGTGCATTAAAGCATTGCTGCACTGGGGGTCAGGCACTCACATTCAACTATTTGAATATCAACCTTTCCATACTTTTTACACAATTACGTCCATTCGCTTTTGCAGCATATAATGCCTCATCCGCAAATCTCATTAATTCGTCAATACCCTTGTTTTGACTAATTATATGAGTAGCCGTTCCAATACTTACGGTCACGTATTCATTAATGTTTGAGTATTTATGTGGAATTTTCATTTCTACCACTTGAGATCTGATAGTTTCAGCAAGCTGTTCAATCTCATTCTCATTTTTAAAAAATGACACGAATACAAACTCTTCCCCACCCAAACGGGCAGCAAAGTCTGATGGGGGTCTTACAACTGTGTTAATTTGTTGGGCTACACATTTTATTATCTTATCTCCTTCAGCATGACCGTAATGATCATTAAAAAGCTTAAAATAATCAATATCAATCATGATTAGGGAGACAATAGAATCTCTATTGGATGGAGTACTTAGCATAGATTCAATGTGCTGATAAAAAGCCCTACGATTAGGTATACTAGTTAACTCATCCATTAATGAAAGATGTTGTAGTTCCTTATTTGCTGCCTCAAGTTGTTGATTAATGATATGATTTTCTTTAATTTCATCTTCTAGCATTTGATTCGTTTGTTCAAGAAGAATTGCACTTTTAAAACTACTACAATATGTAAAATAAAGAATTCTTGAAGCTACCCAAGAAAAAAACAGAAAAATAATGAGATTGATATAATGACCGATTAACACCTCAGTTGAAGATTGAAAGAATGGTAGTCCTGCACATAATACAATGCTAGAAATACTATACGGGATTAATATATGCTTATTACTAAAGTAAAAAATAACGGAACCACTCGTGATATTGATGACAAAAGCCATGAGCTGACCATACAATCTTTGGTCAACTAAAGCAATAGTACTTCCCCATACCATAAATATAATCATATAAGAAATTAAAGCGACTTCATAAAACCGAACATTCGGCTCCTGATCTTTCTCATACTTTTTTGCAAAAAGTATGAAGAAGAAATTTAACAATATCATAGTCATATACATAAAGAAATAAAAACCAAAATGAAAGGTAGCATGTATTCTGTAAAATTTTAAAGTGCCTGACCCCCAATTGCTGCACTGGAGATCAGGCACACACATCAATCAAACACAATCGTTTTATTACCGTGAACAATGACCTTATCTTCAACATGCCAAGAAACAGCTTGGGCAAGAACTTGTCTTTCCACATGACTTCCAGCAATTTTTAACTCTTCTATTGTATGGCGATGATTAACCCGCTTTACATCTTGTTGAATAATTGGCCCTTCATCCAAGTCATTGGTTATATAATGTGCAGTTGCCCCAATTAGCTTAACCCCCCGATTATAAGCTCTCGCATAAGGATTTGCTCCGACAAATGCAGGTAAGAAAGAATGATGGATGTTAATAATTTGATTTGGATGTTTAGATACAAAATTAGGGGAAAGAATTTGCATATATCTGGCTAAGGCAATAAAGTCTACTTTCCCTTCCAGCAGTTCTAACATTTTCTTTTCAGCTTGTGGCTTCGTTTCCTGAGTCAGTGGAATATGATAATAAGGAATGCCATA
>SMEO01000156.1_pt1 | contig 14190 bp, 11 predicted proteins | sample 2456251 | NCBI WGS metagenome assembly SMEO01 (sample SAMN10132594, study PRJNA489261) | soil metagenome | isolation source: day1 control-silt loam soil ammended | place: USA | reverse complement strand
AGGCTTTGGAGAAGGCCGGGTTTTTGACCGTTCCATGCTGGAACGTGCCGAATTCGAGCTGAAGCAACAATACCTGTCCAAGGGCAAGTACGGTGTGGAAATCACGCCTATCATCACGCCTTTGCCACGTAACCGTGTGGGCGTGAGCTTTGACATCTTTGAAGGTGGTCTGGCCAAGATCAAAGAAATTCGCATTGTAGGTAGCGAAGCTTTCTCGCAAGGCGACTTGCTCGATCAGATGGAGCTGACCACCTCGGGCATGATGACCTGGTACACCGGTACCGACAAATACTCCCGCGAGAAGCTGGAAGGCGATATGGAGCGTATCCGCTCCTACTACTTGAATCGAGGCTTCCTGGAGTACTCGGCCGAGCCTCCACAGGTCTCTATCTCGCCCGACCGTAAAGACATTTTCATCACCCTGACCATTCATGAAGGCCAGCCCTACAAGCTGAACAGCGTGAAGCTGGCGGGTGATCTGCTGGGTCTTGAAGACCAGATCCAGCCACTGGTTCAGCAAAAAGAAGGCGAGGTGTTCTCCTCGGATAAAACCAGCGGTACGGTTAAAGCCATTACCGACTACTTGGGTGGCCTGGGCTATGCGTTTGCGAACGCCAACCCCAACCCGGTGCTGGACCGCGAGAATCACACTGCTGACCTGACCTTCTACGTTGACCCAGGTCGTCGCGTCTATGTCCGCCGTATCGAAGTGGGTGGTAACGTCCGTACCCGTGATGAAGTGGTGCGTCGTGAAATGCGCCAGCAAGAAGCCGCTTGGTACGACTCGGACGCCATCAAATTCTCGCGTGACCGTGTGGACCGCCTGGGTTACTTCAACGAAGTGGACGTGAACACCAAACCAGTTCCCGGCTCACCTGACCAGGTGGACGTGAACGTGGCTGTTCAGGAAAAACCGACGGGACTGGTTAACCTGGGTATTGGTTACGGCTCCACCGACAAGTTGATGCTGTCGGCAGGGATCAGCCAGGATAATATTTTTGGTAGTGGTAACAGCCTGTCCTTACAGGTCAACACCAGTAAAGTGAACCGTGCCGCAGTGATCAGCCACACCAATCCGTTCTGGACTGGCGATGGCATCAGTAAGACCACGTCTATTTATTACCGTCGTACTACGCCTTACCAGTCCAATGATGGTTGGGGTGATTACCAGAACACGGCGATTGGTGGCGGTCTGAACTTTGGCGTGCCTATCTCTGAATACGACCGCGTATTCATGGGTGTGAATTTCGAGCACAACAAGCTCTCGCGTCTGAGCCCGGAGTACACACCACGTGCCTATCAGGATTACGTGAATGAGTACGGCGAAGGGACCAATACCTTTATTTTCAACCTGGGTTGGTCCAAAGATACTCGCGACAGTGCTATTGCCCCTAACAAGGGTAGCCTGACCAGTCTGTCGGCTGATATGGGTACGGTGGACCTGCGCTACTACATGCTGCGCGCCAGCCACCAGCACTACATTCCACTGGGCCGTGCGTACACCTTGGCTCTGAATGGTGCGATTGACTACGGTCGCAGCATTGGCGGCAAGTCATTCCCAGTGATCAAGAACGTGTATGCCGGGGGCATTGGGTCGGTGCGTGGTTACGAAGGGGCTTCCCTGGGTGGCCGAGACACCTTGACGGGTGACTATCTGGGTGGATCGCGTCGTATGATCGCCAACGCTCAGTTGTACCTGCCATTCCCGGGCGCATCGCGTGATCGTACGCTGCGCTGGTTCGTCTTTGCCGATGCCGGTAAAGTGGACAACACCAGCGGTGGTTGCCCAATGGGTCGACCCGATCGTGTATCGGAAGACCCATGCGGCTGGAAATACGCTGCAGGTTTGGGCTTGTCCTGGGAATCGCCACTGGGTCCTCTGCAGTTGTCTTACGGCCGCGCCTTGCGCGCCAAGGAAGGCGACGATAAGCAGGCCTTCCAGTTCCAGATTGGTACCGCTTTCTGATGTTCGTGTTTAGTGGCACAATTGCACTATTCTGCAGCCTAATTAGCAAGGTAGATTTTTCATGAAGTCAAACATCGCATTAAAACTTACAAACATCGCCCGCAGCTTGTCGCGTGGCAATAAAGCGCTCGTTCTGGCTGCCGCGCTGGGTGTCGGCGCCATGACCGCTGCACCTGTTGTTCAGGCACAGACCAAAATTGGTTTTGTCAGCACAGAGCGCATCTTGCGTGATTCAAAGCCGGCCAAAGCGGCTCAGACCAAGATCGAAGCCGAGTTCAAACGCCGCGACGAAGAACTGGAGCGCCTGGCTAATAACCTGCGTTCGCAAGCTCAGAAATTCGACAAGGACGCCCCTGTGTTGTCCGAGTCCGACCGTGTGAAGCGTCAGCGTCAACTGGCTGATCTGGACTCCGATTTGCAGCGCAAGCGCCGCGAATTCCAGGAAGACTTCAACCGTCGTCGTAACGAAGAGTTCTCGGCCATTGTTGAGCAGGCTGATGCCGCCATCAAGCGTATTGCTGACTCCCAAGGCTACGACCTGATCATCCAGGACGCTGTTACGGTCAGCCCACGTGTGGACATCACCGAGGAAGTCCTGAAAGCACTGGGCGGTTGATGCACTATGCCGGTATTGCTGAACGTTGATCAGGCTGTACAGCTGTCTGAACTCATAGACGCCATCAACAAGACCGGACTGGATTGCAAGCTGCCAGAAGGCATTAAAGAGCCTATGCCCCGGATTCGGGGCCTAGGCTCTTTGCTTTCTGCGGGCCCGGAGGAAATCAGCTTTCTGTCCAATCCCAAGATGCAGGAGCTGCTGGAGCAGACTTCCGCGGCGGTGGTGATTTTGACGCCACAAGTCTATGAGAATCTGACTGCGCAGCCCTCTTTTATTCCGGTTCTGTGTTCACAGCCTTATCTGATGTATGCGCTATTGGCGCAGCGTTTTGATCAGGTGCGCATGGCAGATTTGCCCGTCGGTATTCATCCCAGTGCGGTCATCGATCCCAGCGCTCAATTGGGCGAAGGCGTGTCGGTGGGGCCTTTCTGTGTGGTCGAAGCTGGGGTTAGTATTGGGCGCGGCACGCGCTTGGGAGCGCACTGTGTTATCGGTGCAGGTTCCACCTTGGGGCAGGACGGTCTGCTGCATGCGCGTGTCACCCTGTATCACCAGGTGCATATTGGCGATCGCGTCATTCTGCATTCGGGCGTCGTGTTGGGCGCCGACGGTTTTGGTTTTGCGCCGGACCCCGTCAAAGGGAAGGGAGCATGGGCCAAGATTGCGCAGATTGGACATGTGCGGATTGGCGACGATGTAGAAATCGGCGCCAATACCACGGTCGATCGTGGTGCGCTGGATGACACTGTGCTGAGCAATGGCGTCAAGCTGGACAATCAAATCATGATCGGGCACAACGTGCAGGTCGGCGAACACACGGCCATGGCGGCGTGTGTGGGGGTGGCCGGCTCTACCCAAATTGGGGCGCGTTGCACGATTGCGGGAGCCGCCATGCTCTCGGGGCACCTGGTTTTGGGCGACGATGTACACGTCTCTGGCGGTACGGCTGTCACGTCCAATATCAGCCAGCCTGGACGTTATACAGGGGTGTATCCCTTTGCTGGACACCAGGACTGGCAGAAAAATGCTGCCGTATTGGGGCAACTGAGCGGTTTGCGTCGTCGTCTGCGTTCTTTGGAGCGTCAACAGGCTGATGGGGCAAACGAATCATCTGAACATATCAATAAACAAAAATAAGCAGGACAGGACAATGGAACTCGACATTCGACAAATTATGGATCGCCTTCCTCATCGTTACCCGATGCTGCTGGTTGATCGCGTCTTGGAACTGGTGCCCGGCAAGAGCATCGTCGCCATTAAAAACGTGTCGATGAATGAACCCTTTTTTACCGGGCACTTTCCGCATATGCCGGTGATGCCAGGGGTTTTGATCATTGAAGCCATGGCTCAGGCAGCGGCCTTGTTTTCCTTTACCGATCCCGAAGATCCGTACGCCAAAGTGGACAATAAATTGGCCTACTATCTGGTTGGTGTGGATGGGGCTCGTTTTCGTAAGCCTGTTATGCCGGGCGATCAATTGCGTCTGGAAGTCGTTGCTGACCGGATCAGCCGCGCTTTGTGCAAGTACACCGGCCGTGCACTGGTCGACGGCCAGGTGGTTGCTGAAGCCAAAATTATGTGTGCTATCCGTCAATTGGAAGAGTGATTTATGCGTATTCATGAAACGGCCATCATCGAAGCAGGCGCAACGCTGGCAGATGATGTTGAGGTCGGGCCCTACAGCATTATTGGGCCCAATGTCACGATTGGTGCAGGCACGAAAGTTGGCCCTCACTGCGTGATTGATGGGGTGACCACAATCGGTCGCAACAACCATTTTTACCGTTTCTGCTCCATCGGGGGCATGCCGCAAGATAAGAAGTACGCTGGGGAACCGACTCGCCTGGAAATGGGCGATGGCAATATGGTGCGTGAGTACGTCACCATCAATACCGGTACGGTGCAAGACGTAGGCGTGACCCGTGTTGGCAATGACAACTGGATCATGGCCTACACTCATATTGCGCACGATTGCCAGATTGGTAATCACACGATTATTGCCAATAGCGTCCAGCTGGGTGGTCACGTGCATATTGGCGATTGGGCTATCTTGGGTGGCTTGACTGCCGTGCATCAGTTTGGCCGTATTGGTGCGCATAGCATGATTGGTGGTACCAGCTCGGTACGCCAGGATATTCCTCCTTACGTCATTGGTGCGGGCGATCCGTTCCGTCCGGTTGGCGTTAATAGCGAAGGCCTGGGTCGTCGTAATTACTCGGCTGAAGCGATTTCTGCCGTCAAGGAAAGCTACAAACTGCTGTATCGCCGCAAACTGACGGTTGAGCAGGCGGTGGAGCAAATGCAGGTGTTGCAGCAAGCACAGCCTGATTGCCGTGACGCAGTACAGCTCATGATCGACTTTTTGAATGACTCCAGCCGGGGCATTTGCCGACCATGAGCAACGCCTCCAGCCCATTAGCGGCACGCTCAGCCGACTCGGGGCACACTGAGGCCAAAAAACGGGATCTGCGAGTGGGAATGGTAGCGGGGGAGCCTTCTGGTGATTTACTGGCGGCTCGCATCATTCAAGGCCTGCGCCAGGGTAGCCCTGGTATGCAGGTGGAAGGCATAGGCGGCCCAGAGATGGCTGCCCAGCAATTCCACCAACACTATCCCATGGATGCCTTGACGGTCTTTGGTTACGTCGAGGCCCTCAAACGTATTCCGGGCTTGGTTTCCACCTATTTGGGCATGCGCAATCACTATTTGCGCCAGCGTCCTGATGTGTTTGTGGGGATTGATGCACCAGACTTCAATTTACGCCTGGAGCATCGTTTGCGCCAGGCAGGCGTGCCCACGGTACATTTTGTGGGGCCTTCGATTTGGGCCTGGCGCTACGAGCGTATCCACAAAATCCGTGAAGCGGTTTCCCACATGCTGGTGCTGTTTCCTTTCGAGACCGAGATCTACGAAAAGGAAGGTATTCCCGTGACCTATGTGGGGCATCCACTGGCTGCCAATATTCCCTTGCAGCCGGATAAGGCTGATGCACGCCGCCGTCTAGGACTGCCGGAGTCAGGCCGTATCCTGGGTGTGTTGCCGGGTAGTCGCTCGTCCGAGGTCAAGATGTTGTCGCCGCGTTTTTTGCAAGCGGTACAAATCTTGCAGGATCAAGATCCTGATCTGACGATTCTGGTTCCGATGGTGAACCCCAAACGCAGGCAAGAGTTTGAAGAGGCGCTGGCACAGCATCCAGTACGCAATTTGCACCTTGTTGATGCCAATACCGCCGGTATCCGCGAACCGGATTCGGAAGGGGTGGTACGTCCACCCGCCTGGACGGTCATGGAAGCCAGTGATGCGGTTTTGGTCGCCAGTGGGACAGCCAGCCTGGAAACGGCGCTATACAAGCGTCCTATGGTTATTTCGTATGTACTCAGCCCCATGATGGAGCGCATCATCCGGTGGAAATCCGGTCAAGATAAGCCATACGTGCCTTGGGTAGGCTTACCTAACGTACTGGCCCGTGATTTTGTGGTGCCAGAGTTGTTGCAAGAGGATGCCCAACCGCAGAAACTGGCGCAAGCGTGTTGGAAAGCCTTAAGTGATCAGGATTATGTGGCACATATCGAGCAAGTCTTTACTGCTATGCATTTGACCTTGCGCCGTGATACGCCGGCTTTGGCGGCAGATGTTATTTTGAAGATGGCGCATGGATGAAGCAGCTGGATTTATTAGTCAGTGATGCCTCGGCTGGACTGGTGGCGGGTTTGGATGAGGCGGGCCGTGGCCCCCTGGCCGGCCCGGTTTTTGCCGCTGCCGTTATTCTGGACCCCAATAATCCCATTGAAGGCTTGAATGACTCCAAGAAATTGACGGCCAAGCGGCGCGATGCGCTGGCGGTGTTGATCAAGGAGCGTGCGATATCCTGGGAAATTGCCAGCGCGACTGTGGCGGAAATTGATGACATCAACATCCTGCATGCCGCCATGCTGGCGATGCAAAGAGCGTGCAATGGCCTGAGCGTCAAACCGGAGCAGGCTTTAGTCGACGGTAACCGCATTCCGACTGGTTTGTGTTGTCCGGCTGAAGCCATTATCAAAGGGGATGCAAGCCATGCGGCCATTGCCGCTGCGTCCATTTTGGCTAAAACAGCTCGTGATGCGGTTTGTCTGGAATTGCATCGTGATTATCCCGAGTACGGGTTTGATCAACACAAAGGGTACGGCACCGCTTTGCATCTGCAACGCTTGTCCCAGCATGGACCGTGTCCAGAGCATCGTCGAAGTTTCGCGCCGGTACGCGCATCGTTTTTAGGTAAGCTGAAGAATGAGGCTGATTGAATCCAAAGATAATGCACTGTTCAAACGAGTGCAGCGCCTGGCTCACGACAAACGTGAGCTGGACGGAGACGATCAACTGATTTGGCTGGAAGGTATCCATCTGTGCCAGATGTGGCTGGAGCGGCGCGGCTTGCCCGAGCTGGCAGTGTTCGAGATGGACCGTCATTCAGAAGAGCTGCTGGAATTGGCTCGTTTTCTACCGGGCCATAGCGGCGTTATTTTCAACTCCACCTTGATGAATGCCGTCTCGCAGGTCGGCCAAGGCCAAGGGATAGGTTTTATCGTGCGTGTCCCCCGGACACCGGGCTGGAGCATCCCGATGGGCCGTGCAATTTTGCTGGATCAGGTTCAGGACCCCGGCAATGTTGGAACTGTATTGCGTACTGCAGTGGCAGTAGGTTTGGAGGCCGTATACCTGACGCCAGGCTGCGCCAGTGTGTGGTCACAAAAAGTGCTGCGCAGTGCCCAGGGTGCTCATTTTTCTATTCAACTGCACGAGCAAGTGGACGGAGTTGAATTGTTGGAAAAAGCCGCCTTGCCTGTGTTGGTAACCTCACTGGGGCCAGAGACTCAGGACTTGTACGATACGGCTTTGCCGGACAAAGCGATTTGGGTCTTTGGCAATGAAGGGCAGGGCGTCAGCCCGGCTTTGTTGGCCAAGGCCAGCCAGCGCGTATTTATCCCCCAGGCACCTGGGGTCGAGTCCTTGAACGTCGCCATCGCCACTGCCCTGTGTCTTTACGAGCAGCGACGCCAGCATAGCCGCTAGCCGTAGTGGCCTGCAAACCATCAAAATAATGCAGCTGTGCAGGGTAATCCTGTCTTGATGTTGCACTGATACCTGCTTGTAAAATCAGCTCAATCATTTAATACGGCACCTAGTTATCAGTACGCTCACGCCTAGTGTATGACTGACTGGGTGCCTGTCTGCTTGCGGCTTGGAAACGACCGCATTGTCCTGTTGTATCGCTACATCGTTGGTATCCGGCTGGATTCTTAATCCTTGTTTTTTCAGATGAGGTCAACAATGAAACTGAGCGAATACGCGACTTATGATGCCCTGGCGTTGTCTGAGCTGGTCGCCAAGAGACAAATCAGTGCCCTAGAGTTGAGCCAGGTGGGCAAAAAAGCCATCGACGCACTTAATCCCAAAATCAACGCGGTGGTAGAGAGCTGGGATGCCGAGCTGGACCGGAACGCCGACCCCGACTCTGTTCTGTACGGCGTGCCTTTCTTGATCAAAGACCTGGCCATCACCATGAAGGGCAAGCGCTACGAGCTGGGCAGCAAACTGGCACAAGATAGGGTGATGGATGCGGATAGCACCTTGATGCGGCTCTACAAGGAGGCTGGCCTGCTCACGCTGGGACGCACCACGACTTCGGAGTTTGCCATCAGCACAACGACCGAAGCCCGCTGTGTAGGGCCGACCTTGAATCCCTGGAACCCGGCCTTTAATGCTGGTGGCTCAACCGGTGGTTCAGCGGCCGCTGTTGCGGCGGGGATGGTACCTCTGGCCCACGCGACCGATGGCGGTGGCTCTATCCGGGTGCCTGCGGCGGTAAATGGACTGTTTGGTTTAAAACCTACCCGGGGGCGGGTCTCCAGCGGCCCTTTGCAAGATGAAGTCTGGAGTGGCCTGCTGGCTCATCTGGGAGTCAGTCGCAGCGTACGCGATAGTGCCGCTTTATTGGATGCCATCAGCCGCCCCGGTATTGGGGAGCCGTATTACACGACAGCGCCCCCGCACAGTTTTTTGTCCTCAGTTAAAAAACGCCCGGGGTCCTTGCGCATCGGCCTGATGCTGGATCCGCCCAGCGGAGACAAGACCCAATCCATGATTGCCGCTAAAGCGATTGACATGGCCTCGGTGCTGGAATCGCTGGGCCATAAGGTCGAGCCCTTGCAGTTTGATTCCGGAGTCAGCTGGGAGGCTTTTGTCCATGCCAATGCTCAGTTCTGGAATGTGAATACAGCCGCGTGGATAGACAGTATCGCGGCAGAGACTGGCCGCCCGATTGATGAGGCGTATTTAGAAAAAGCCACCCTGGCGGCCTATGCCTACGGCAAGAAGATCACGGGCATTGATATCTTGGGGGCGATTGCGGTACGCAATACCGTGTCGCGTAATCTGGGTGCCTATTTTCAGACTTACGACGTGCTGATGACGCCCACCGTGCCCACGTTACCGATGAAAATCGGCGAATACAACAAAGCACAGGACAATGTGGATGGTTTGGGCTGGATTGCTCACGTGTTCCGGCAGGCACCGTTTGCGGCGCTTGCCAATATCAGTGGCTCGCCTTCCATGTCCGTGCCTGCCGGGCAGGATGTCGCAACGTCTTTGCCCATAGGGATGATGTTTACGGCCGGTTATGGTCAAGAGTGCATGCTGTTTGGTTTGGCAGGGCAACTGGAGAAGGCTCTGCCGTGGATCGACCAGTATCCCGAGGTATGGGCTGGCAGGCTGGATTGAGAACGGAGAACGGAGAACGGAGAACCGTGGCGAGGCAGGGCAGTATTCAAAAAGCGTAGCTTCATGCAAAAAGGCCTGAGGTCGGTAGGACACCGACATCAGGCCTTTCTTATGATGCTGTCAGCATTCCCCGATAGGGGAAGCCATGCGGCATCAGGGATGGATTCAGCTTTTAGTAGGAGCGGCGATCCAGGCCCACATCGTCCAGAATCTTGGTAGAAATTTCTTCAATGGATTTGGTTGTGGTGGACAGCCAAGGGATGCCTTCCATACGCATCAGACGCTCGGCTTCAGCCACTTCCATACGGCACTGCTCTACAGAGGCGTATTTGCTGTCTGGACGACGTTCATTGCGCACTTCAGACAGGCGGTCCGGGTGAATGGACAGGCCAAAAATCTTCTTCCGGTAGGGCGCCAGCGTTGCAGGCAGGGTGCCGCGCTGGAAATCTTCGGGAATCAGCGGGTAGTTGGCGGCTTTAACAGCGTATTGCATGGCCAAATACAGGCTGGTAGGGGTTTTCCCGCATCGGGATACGCCGACCAGAATCACATCGGCCTGTTCCAGGCCATTCACATATTGGCCATCGTCGTGGGCCAAGCTGAAGTTGATCGCTTCAATGCGGTTGTTGTAGCGCTTGGACATGCCGCCTGAATGCGAACGACCCACGGATCGGCTGGATTTCACCCCCAGGGCACGTTCAATGTGTCGTACAAAGGCACCAAACAAATCCAGAAAGGTGCAATTGGCGGCGCCAATAATATGCGCCATTTTGGGGTCGACCAGGGTGCTGAATACCAATGGCTGCTGGCCTTGCTCCTGGGCGCATTGATTGATGCGATCGGCCACGGCCTGGGCTTTCTCGATGGTGTCGATGAAAGGGATACGGACGGCCTGAAATTCGAATTGAGCGAATTGCGACAGGACGGAGTTGCTGAAAGTTTCGGCGGTAATACCCGTGCTGTCGGAAACGACAAAGACGGTGCGCTCAATAGGAGAAGATGTCATGGAATAAGTCGTGCACAATGCTCGGGAAACGGTACAATTTGCAAGATTACCATTTACCGCCCGGCTCGGGGTATGGAAAGGCAGGTTTGCTTAGGACGGATCACATCAGTAGCACACGCTGATCACTGCCTTAAGCAAACACGCTTTTTTTTCTATTCAAGGTGACTTATGTCTTACGTAATTGGTTTCGACAAGCTCCGCATGACGGACGTCGACACAGTGGGCGGTAAAAACGCTTCGCTAGGTGAAATGATCAGCCAGCTGGCTGACGCCGGTGTGCGCGTGCCAGGTGGTTTTGCAACGACCGCCGAAGCCTTCCGCGTTTTCCTGAAAAACAACGATCTGGACAAGCGCATTCAACAACGTCTGGATACGCTGGACGCCGACGATGTGCGTGAACTGGCTGTGGCCGGTGCTGAAATCCGCCAGTGGATCATCGACACCCCATTTCCAGCCGAATTCGAGCAGGCCGTACGCGCTGCGTTTGCCGAGCTGGATGCCGATGGCAAAGGTTCGTTCGCCGTTCGTTCTTCCGCGACGGCTGAAGACTTGCCAGATGCGTCGTTTGCCGGTCAGCAAGAAACCTACCTGAACGTGGTTGGCATTGACGAAGTGTTGGGCAAGATCCACCACGTGTTTGCCTCCCTGTACAACGACCGCGCTATTTCCTACCGCGTGCACAAGGGCTATGCCCACGCTGAAGTGGCTCTGTCTGCAGGTATCCAGCGCATGGTGCGTTCCGATAAGGGCAGCGCCGGCGTGATGTTCACCCTGGACACCGAATCGGGCTTTAAAGACGTGGTTTTCCTGACGTCTTCTTACGGCCTGGGCGAAACCGTGGTGCAAGGTTCGGTCAATCCGGACGAGTTCTACGTGTACAAGCCAACGTTGGCTTCCGGTCATTACCCCATCATCAGCCGCCGCATTGGTTCCAAGCTGATCAAGATGGAATTTGATGAAAGCCGTACAACCGATCACGCTGTGCGCACCGTTGATGTGCCCGTGTCCGAGCGCAATCGTTATTCCCTGAACGACGAAGAAGTGATCGAGCTGGCTCGCTACGCCACCATCATTGAAAAACACTACCAGCGTCCTATGGACATTGAGTGGGGTCGTGATGGTATCGACGGCAAGATCTACATTCTGCAAGCTCGCCCTGAGACGGTTAAGTCCCAGCAAGGCAGCAACGATGTGCAAGAGCGCTACCGTCTGAAAGCAACCGGTGATGTGCTGGTGACTGGCCGTGCTATTGGTCAGAAAATCGGTTCGGGCAAAGTCCGTATCGTGGCTGACGCTTCCGAGATGGATCTGGTCAAGGCCGGTGACGTGCTGGTAACTGACATGACGGACCCTAACTGGGAACCGATCATGAAGCTGGCTTCGGCCATTGTGACCAACCGTGGTGGCCGTACTTGCCACGCCGCGATTATTGCGCGTGAGCTGGGTATCCCCGCCGTTGTTGGTTGCAACAACGCCACAGACGTGTTGAAAGAAGGCCAGGAAGTGACGGTCTCTTGTGCTGAAGGCGATGAAGGTCGTATTTATGACGGCCTGCTGGAAACCGAGATCGAAGAAGTCCGCTGGGGCCAAATGCCCGAGATCGGTCTGAAAATCATGATGAACGTGGGTAACCCACAACTGGCTTTCGACTTCTCGCAAATCCCGAACGATGGTGTGGGTCTGGCTCGTCTGGAATTCATCATCAACAACAACATCGCCATTCACCCCAAAGCCGTTCTGGACTACCCCAATGTGGATAGCGAACTGAAAAAAGCGGTGGAATCGGCAGCCCGTGGCTACGCTAGCCCACGTGCTTTCTTCGTTGAGAAACTGGCTGAAGGTATTGCTACCTTGGCGGCTTCTTTCTACCCCAAGCCCGTCATCGTGCGTTTGTCGGACTTTAAGTCCAACGAATACCGCAAATTGGTGGGTGGTTCGCGCTACGAGCCCGAGGAAGAGAATCCAATGCTGGGCTTCCGCGGTGTGGCTCGCTACCTGTCCGAAGACTTCGCCGAGTGCTTCAAGATGGAATGCGAAGCCTTGAAGAAAGTGCGCGACGAAATGGGTCTGACCAACGTCGAGATCATGGTGCCTTTCGTGCGTACCCTGGGTCAGGCAGAACGCGTCGTTGGTCTGTTGGCCAATCACGGTCTGGCTCGTGGCGAAAACGGCCTGCGCCTGATCATGATGTGCGAAGTGCCTTCTAACGCCATTTTGGCTGACGAGTTCCTGCAATACTTTGATGGCTTCTCCATCGGTTCCAACGACATGACTCAGTTGACTCTGGGTCTGGATCGTGATTCCGGTATGGAATTGTTGGCAGCTGACTTTGATGAGCGTGATGAAGCCGTTAAATTCATGCTGAGCCGTGCCATCAAGGCTTGTCTGGCCCAAAACAAATACGTTGGTATTTGTGGTCAAGGCCCTAGCGATCACCCTGATCTGGCTAAGTGGTTGAGCGACGAAGGTATTATGTCCTTGTCGCTGAACCCGGACACGGTTGTGGATACCTGGCAGCGCTTGGCCAAGGGCTAAGTCAGGCCTAAGCGTACTGCCGGATGCACTCTGGCAGTACGTGGGTTAAGCCAGTCCAAACTCAACACCCCGGCGTGGAAGGCTCCACGCCGGGGTGTTGTCGTGTAGGGCAGGTGCCTGAACCGCCTTGTGCCGGGCGGTTAGGTTCAGAATAGAGTGTGGGGGTATTCGCCGGTGAGGCGCGTGCGGCAGGTAAGGCGGAACCGTGTATGGTGATCCAGCCCGGCTGCCCTCAAGACTTAAGACGGCAGCGTCGTGGCGTCGTTCTGATAAACGTGCAGGAACATATTCAGGATATGCTCGGTTTCTTTCTGGACGCGCTCTTCGTCCCAAGGCTCCATCGCGCCCATCATCAGAATAATGATTTCGCCTTCGCTTAGGCAGCGCAGATGGTCCACCATAAGTTCCGGGTCCAGCTTGCGCAAAGTGCCGCGCTCGATGTGGCGGGTAAAAAAGCGTTGCACGCCGTCCCAAATCTGGTCATCCAGCATGTCCATGAAGCGCTTGCCAATATCACTATGGCCACCTACCGATACCACAATACGCAGCAGCTGTGCGGTTTGCTTGGAATAGAGCTTGCGCAGCATGGGAAGCAAAAAGCGTTGCAGTTCGTCGCGTATATCGCCTTCTGCGTCCAGCTTGGTCAAGACCTGTTCAGTAAACTCCTGGGCTCCTGTGAGCAGGACAGCCAACAACAGGTCTTCTTTGGACGGGAAGTAATTGTAGAGGGTGCCTTTGGAGCCGCCTGCCAATGCAGCGATCTGGGACATGGATGTCGCTTCAAAACCGTTCTCGCGGAAAACCTCGGAAGCCACTTCCAGGATTTTGTCGCGGCGTTCGCGCCCCTTTCGAGTCGCGCGTTGGGATTTTCGGGGAACATCGTCGTGCATAATGGCAGGCAAAAAGTAGGTGAATAGGGCAAAGTCAGCATCATACCGTATCAATGGCTGATGTGCTGCCGCTCTATTTCGATCGTTAAGGGAAGGCAAGACCAACCTATTAATTTTACGCCATGTGTTGAGGCTGCAACGATTTGTTTGCCCTAGTTCTTGATTTAGGACCTATTGCCGCTCAAAAGAGCCACACTTCGGGTGGTATCACGGGGCTTGCGCGTGAGGCCCTTAAAAGGGGCGTTTGAAGATCGCTATAGTCCTTATCTGTTTTGATTTAAAGTATAAGGCGGGGGTTCTGATACTCTCTTTGCTTGACAAGGCCCAAGGAGTTTTGGATGTCTACTACGCAGTCGTATCAAGTGGTGATTGTTGGGGGCGGGGCAGGTGGCTTGGAGCTGGCAGCCAAGCTGGG
>SMEO01000212.1_pt1 | contig 14411 bp, 12 predicted proteins | sample 2456251 | NCBI WGS metagenome assembly SMEO01 (sample SAMN10132594, study PRJNA489261) | soil metagenome | isolation source: day1 control-silt loam soil ammended | place: USA | reverse complement strand
AATTGCTTCAAATGATACATTTCTTAACGAACCATCACGAACTTCGCTTAATACAAGAAACTTTCTAGCCATTACAAAAACCTCCTGTGCTCTATTATGAATTTTTCCGAATCGAATTTTGTACAAGTAATTTAGAAATTAAATGACTTTTGCTTCACTACGTAACAATTGTACAAGTTCACTAACTTGTGCAGAAAGATCACCGCTTAGTACTTTACCTGCTTCTTTTTTCGCTGGTAAAAAGATTTCAATTGTTTTTGTTTTAGCTTCGACATCATCTTCTTCTAAATCTAAATCATCTAATTCTAATTCTTCGAATGGTTTTTTCTTAGCTTTCATAATACCTGGCAAAGATGGGTATCGTGGCTCGTTCAAGCCTTGTTGTGCTGTAACTAGCAATGGAAGTGACGTTTCAATAATTTCTGAATCACCTTCCACATCACGTGTAACGCTTACATTATTTCCATCAATATTTAATTCTGTAATAGTAGTTACATATGGAATTCCTAAAATTTCAGCAACACGTGGTGCCACTTGTCCAGAACCACCATCAATCGCTACATTTCCTGCAATAATAAGATCTACTTCTTGATCCTTTAAATATTGTCCAATAATTTTTGCCGTTGTATATTGATCGCCATCTTCTAGATCATCTTCAACATTTATTAATACAGCTTTATCAGCACCCATCGCTAAAGCTGTGCGCAATTGTTTTTCTGATTCTTCGTTTCCTACAGAAATAACAGTTACCTCTCCACCTTGCGCATCGCGTATTGTAATCGCTTCTTCTACGGCATACTCGTCATAAGGATTAATAATAAATTCTGCTCCGTCCTCATTGATCTTGCCGTTAGAAAGCGTAATTTTTTCTTCAGTATCAAACGTTCTTTTCAGTAATACATAAATATTCACGTAAAATCCCTCCTGAGTAATTTGAATTTTGAAGATTTTTAAAAATTGTGACAATTATACGTATTCTACAAATATTAACAATTTCCTTCATAATTTTGAAAAAAATATATTTTTTTCCATTTTGCTTCAAAATTAGACGTTTATTCCTACTTCTCCTAATCTAGCATTCTAGCAAAAACCCTCTAGTCAACAATTGATGAACCTCTGGCGCTTGATCTATAAGTGGGTATTTTTGATCATTCATCACTCAAGTAGTAGCTGTTTCATCCATGGTCCCGAAAATCATACTCCTTGCCAACTTTATGTTCAAATTAGACAAGAATTCTCCATTTTCTATCCTTCGATAAGAATTCTGTCTAATAAATGTAAATATTCTTTTAATACATCATTAAAAGGAGCTATTATTTCGCTCCTTCTATTGATTCAGGCTTCCTTTCGATCGTCTGTCAATTTATGTTTTTCTTCATCAATAAGGACCCTTCGTAGGATTTTTCCAATCGTCGTTTTTGGCAATTCATCTCTAAATTCGTAGAGATGAGGTACTTTATAGGAGGCTAGACTATTTCTAGCAAACTGATTAAGTTCCTCTTCTGTGACTTTGAAACCTACTTTTGATACGACATAAGCTTTGACTGTTTCACCACGATATGGATCTGGAATTCCAACAACAACAACCTCTTGGACAGCCTCGTGCTCGTAGAGAACATCTTCAATTTCCCGTGGGTAAATATTAAACCCCCCTGCTATAATTACATCCTTTTTCCGATCAACAATATAGAAAAAGCCTTGTTCATCCATATAACCTAAGTCTCCTGTTAAAAGCCAACCATCCTTAAAGGTTTTTTCCGTTTCCTCTGGTTGATTCCAATAGCCTTTCATCACTTGTGGACCTTTGATGACTATTTCTCCAATTTCTTTAGGCTCCAATGGCTCTCCTGTATCTAACGACAGTATAGCTACATCTGTATCTGGAAATGGAACCCCAATACTACCTTTTACACGTGGTCCACTCCAAATAAAATTAGCAGTAGTAACTGGTGATGTTTCAGAAAGGCCATACCCCTCCACCAATTTTCCACCTGTAATTTCTTCGAATCTTTCTTGTACTTCAATAGGAAGAGGTGCAGAGCCGCTTAAACAAGCATTAATAGAAGAAAGATTATATTTTTTTATGTCAGGATGATTAATTAATCCAATGTAAATGGTGGGTGCACCGGGAAAAAGCGTGGGCTTTTGTTTATGAATAGCTTTCAAGGTAGTTTCGATATCAAACTTCGGCAATAAAATCATAGTACTGATATCCAATATAGAAAGAAGCAATACGGTTGTCATTCCATATACATGGAAAAAAGGAATCACACCAAGAATTCTTTCTTGACCTTCTTTATTTTTAACTAACCATACTTGACACATTTTTGTATTAGCTACTAAATTTCTATGAGTTAGCATGACTCCCTTCGGAAACCCTGTCGTACCTCCCGTATATTGTAAGAGGGCAATATCATTTTCACTCTCCGTTGAGTCAGTGATTTCATTTGGTAGCTCATACTTCATAATTTCTTTAAATAAATGATGATTACCAGCATGCTCTACTCGAACAACAATTCCGTATTGCTTCTTTTGCATAAAGGGGTATACCAGGTTTTTGGGGAAAGGCAAGTAATCGCTGATAGCGGTTACAATGATATGTTGAATATCCGTATTTGGAGCAATTTTTGCGGCACGAGGAAATAAAATATCTAGCGTGACAATCATTTTCGATCCTGAATCTTTCATTTGATACTCTAACTCACGATCTGTGTAGGTTGGATTCGTTGGAACGATAATTCCTCCGGCTAGTAAAATGCCAAAAAAAGAAATGACAAACTGTGGGCAGTTAGGCAATGAAATGGCAACACGATCTCCTTTTTCAATTCCTAAATCTTTTAAATAAGCTGCAAACTTTAACGCTGATTCATAAACCTCTTTAAAAGTAAGCTCTCTCCCTAAAAATTGAATGGATACTTTATTAGGATTTTTTTCAGCAGACTCCTTCAAAAAGGCATGAATAGGCTTATCATCATATGTCAATGTTGTTGGGATTTCCTTTGGATAAAGCTGTAGCCAAGGTCGATTACTCATATAATCACTCCCATTACAATATATATTATGAATCTTCTATAATATAATGTATGCAAGGAAGCTATACAATTATTGGTAAATACAGCATTTTAATAAAAAAAGTCTAAAGCAAAAGGACGAAACCTTTACCATTTCGCCCTAAAAAAATACTGATACAGTTCTTACTTTCCTACCTAAGCAAAAATATAATCCCTAATACAATTGATATTCCACAGCAAACCATTAACACCTTTGCTAGTTTCTCCACTGCTTTCTCCCCTTTTTACACATTAGGAAATCCCCGCACCGATGACAAACGATAGGCCAATTGAAATAATCATCGATAAGAATCCAACTGCCCGATTATCTTTTTTGATTTCATCATCTATTTTAAAACTCGGTGTCATAAATTCGAATATAAAATACCCAACTAAAAGTAAAGCAAAACCATAGATCCCCCAGCGAATCATCATTAGTAATGAATCATGCTGCAAGATGGACTGTTGAAACACATAGGCTATTCCAAATATTTTACCTCCGGTCGCCATTGCCACAGAAAGATTGCCTTTTTTAATTTCTTCCCAATTATTATACTTTGTAACAAGTTCAAATACGGTTAAAAAGACGATGATGCATAGAATCACGACACTGTAACAAGCTGCGATATACACATATTCATTTCCCCAGATTTTATCCATCATCACTACTCCCAAACAAGTAAGTCTTTCTTGCCTGAATCCCTTATTTAAATTCTACAACCGTAACTCCTGTACCACCTTCGCCTGCTTCACCAAAACGAATATGTTTAACAGAACGATGATTTTTCAAGTATTCTTGAACCCCCTGCCTGAGGGCACCAGTTCCTTTACCATGAATAATTGACACCCTTGGATAACCTGCTAAAAGAGCATCATCAATATATTTATCAACCCTTGCAAGGGCATTTTCATAACGTTCACCACGTAAGTCTAGCTCTAAACTAACATGAAAATCCTTGCCTCGAATGGTTGTAAGTGGCTTCGTTTGCTTTTCCTTTTGAGGTGACTTAATAAACTCAAGGTCGGATTCCTTTACCTTCATTTTCATGATACCCATTTGGACCTGCCATCCATTATCTGATGCTTTTTCTATTAAATAGCCCTTTTGTCCGAAGGTTAGCACCTTTACTTCATCCCCAGAGCGTAATACTCGTTTTTGTGAGGGAGTTGCGACTTTCTTTGATTTTTTTGGAGCTGGTGCGGCTTCCTCTAATCTCTTTTTCGCTTCAATTAATTCATGCTCTTTCACATCTGCTTGTTTTTCAATACGAAGCTTGCGCAAATCATGTATAATCTTTTCCGCTTCTTTTTTCGCATTTTCAACGATGGCAGCAGCCTCATCTGATGCTTTTTCTAGCAAAGAATCTTTTTCATTGTAATATTCCACAATTTGTTGCTGCAAATCATGATGCAATTTTTCTGCTTGCTTTAAATAATCCGCTGCTTCTTTCTCTTCTTCCTCTGCTTGAAGGCGACTTTCTTCCAACGACGCAATCATCGTTTCTACTTTATTCGTCTCTTCGCCGATATGACTACGTGCATGATTAATGACATCCTCATCCAAGCCAAGTCGCTTTGAGATTTCAAAGGCGTTGCTTCGTCCTGGAACGCCAATTAATAATCTATAGGTCGGGCGCAATGATTCAACATCAAATTCTACACTCGCATTAATGACACCTTCACGATCATACCCATAAGCCTTTAATTCAGGATAATGTGTGGTCGCAATGACGCGAGCTCCGCGTTTATACACTTCATCTAAAATAGAAATCGCAAGTGCTGCCCCTTCCTGTGGATCGGTTCCCGCTCCAAGCTCATCAAACAAAACAAGACTGTCATGATCGACTTGACGGAGGATTTCAACAATATTGACCATATGTGAAGAAAATGTACTTAAGCTTTGTTCAATCGACTGTTCATCACCAATATCAGCATAGACATTGGAAAAAACAGCCACTTCCGAACCATCAAGAGCTGGAATTTGTAAGCCAGCTTGTGCCATTAGCGTACAAAGACCAATCGTTTTCAACGTCACTGTTTTACCACCTGTATTTGGACCAGTAATAACAATCGTTGTAAAATCTTCTCCAAGATAAATATCATTCGCCACAACCGTATCAGCTGGAATAAGTGGATGCTTGGCCTTAAAGAGTTTTACTCGACCTTCTTTATTCAAAATCGGCATAGAACCTTTTATCATTTTTCCATAATTCGCCTTAGCGAATATAAAATCTAGCTGCGCCAACACAGCCACATTATGCAATAATTCATTCGTATATTCAGCGACTTTTGCAGATAATTCCGTTAAAATACGATCGATTTCTTGTTGTTCTTTCACTCGCGTTTCTTGGAGAACATTATTTAATTGAACAATCGCTTGTGGCTCAATAAATAAAGTTTGACCTGATGAAGATTGATCGTGAATAATGCCACCATAATGACTACGATATTCTTGTTTAACCGGAATAACAAAGCGGTCATTCCGAATTGTTACAATCGCATCAGATAACATCTTAGACGCATTGGATGAACGAATCATACTTTCTAATTTTTCACGCACCCGACTTTCATTGGTTCGCAATTGATTTCGGAGCGTACGCAATTGATCACTAGCCGAATCGAGTACTTCACCATGTTCACTTATTGCATAAGTAATCTCCTGTTGCAGATCAATTAACGGATGTAGCGATTCAATGTATTCAGTTAAATAGTCTGTTTCAATTTCTTGTTCTGCCATTTCTTCAAAAAAACGATTCAATACGCGACCAGCACGAATGGTACTTGCAATTTCCATTAGTTCCATTGGCGATAACATCCCACCAATTTGTGCCCGCTTTGCATGAGGACGAATATCAAAGATACCGCCAAGTGGTACATGTCCTTTCCTGCGAAGCACTCTCGCACCCTCATCTGTTTCTTCTTGCCATCTGACCACTTCATCAAAATCAGTCGACGGAGCCAATTGTTGTGCTTTTTCTTTTCCTATAAATGATGTTGCATAGGATATTAATTGTTCTTTAATTTTTGTAAATTCTAAGGTTTTCAATGCTTTTTGATGCATGGAGATGAAAAACCCTCCTTATCAAGGTTAATCGTTTCTTTTTAAAAATTGTAAAAATTCATGGATGCTCTTTGTATTCAAAACGGATGACTTTTTCAACCATCCCTTTTTCGCTGTCGAAACGCCGATTTTCATATGTTCAAGCATATCAAAATTATGTGCATCGGTATTAATCATAATCGGTACACCTGCTTCTTGAGCCTTTCGTAAATATGAAGCCGTCAAATCAAGGCGATTAGGATTGGCATTCAACTCAAGTGCCGTATTTGTTTCACGCGCAAGCTCAATCAACATGTCAACATCAACATCATATCCTGCACGCTTTCCAATTAATCTCCCGGTTGGATGGGCAATAAGGTCAACATGTGGATTTTGTAACCCTGTTTTCAATCGTTTCATAATCGTTTCACGAGGTTGAGAGAAGCTCGAATGTATGGATGCAATCACAAAATCCATTTCAGCTAGTAATTCATCATCATAATCAAGTGTTCCATCAGGTAAAATATCCATTTCAATCCCTGATAAAATGGTGATATCATCATATTTTTCATTTAGTTCGTGAATAATTTTCTTTTGCTCACGTAACCGCTCCACTGTCAGTCCATTGGCTACCTTTAAAAATTGTGAGTGATCAGTGATCGCCATGTATGTATAGCCTTTTGCACGACAGGCTGCAATCATTTCTTCAATGGAATACGCACCATCACTCCAGGTCGTGTGCATATGCAAATCACCTTGAATATCAGCGAGTGAGATGAGTGGTTCACTGTCATCATATTGTTCGACTTCTGTCCCATCCTCACGTAGCTCTGGGGGAATATACGGAAGGCCAAAATGATGATAAAATTGCTCTTCCGTGTCAAATGTTAAGACTTCGCCCGTTTCTAACTTCTCCACACCGTATTCACTGATCTTCTCACTACGCTCTTTTGCAAGCTGACGCATTCGAACATTATGATCTTTTGAGCCTGTGAAATGATGGAGCAATGTAATAAACTCTGCGTCCTTCACGATACGAAAATCAACAGATATATCATATGAGTAATCAAGTACAACCGATACCTTCGTATCACCTGCCGCAATCACTTGCTTAATACCTGATAATGCAAGAAGCTGTTCCTTAACTATTTCGGGTTCATCTGTAGATATTATAAAATCCAAGTCTTTAATCGTTTCTCGCATACGACGAATACTTCCTGCTTTGGAAAAACGTATAATCCCCGACATTTTCTTTAATCTTTGTTCAATTTCCTGAGCAATCGGAAGCATATAGGCTAATGGCAATCGTTCTGGACGCGAGTCCGCTTCGGCAATGGCTACGAGAATCTTCTCTTCTGTTTTTTTACCAAATCCCGCTAAAGCACTAACTCTTCCTTCTTCACAAGCTATTTTCAAATCATTAATATCATTTACATGTAATTCTTTATGAAGCTTGGCTATTTTTTTCCCACCAAGTCCTTGCAGTTGCAATAAAGGAATTAAACCTTTTGGTACTTCCACCTTCAGTTCTTCTAGAACTGCAGATTTCCCTTCATTCATAAATTCCTCAATAACAGCTGCCGTACCTTTTCCAATTCCACTCAGTTTCGTAAAATCATCAATGGCCGTCAAACTGCGATCATCTGCTTCTAACGCCGCTGCTGCCTTCCTGAAGGCTGACACCTTAAAGGGATTTTCCCCTTTTAATTCCATATATATAGCAATCGTTTCAAGTAATTTAATAATATCCTTCTTATTTACAGTCATTTTTCCACCCACCAAGAATACATCATTTTTTCTATAATCTTCTTAAAGATAACGTTTCTTGAATTAAAGTACAAGAATTTAAGAAAAGCGGAACCGTCGGACAGCTAAAGCTAAATCATAAGAAAAAAGGCCTCTTTCCTAACAAAGTAATAATTTATCGACTTTGTTAGGAAAGGTAGACCCTTAACTTGGTACGTTATAAAACCAAAGTTCCTTCACCTGTTCCGACAAGAATGGTGTATCTTTTACAATCGCCTCTGCCAAAATAGAGTTATTTAACGCACCTTGTACGGAATCCATTGGCAGTAGTGCCGCAATATATAATATAATAAACATAAGTAAGTATACTTCAGTGAATCCTAAAACACCGCCACCCCAATGATTCAATTGCTTTAAGATTGGTAAATTAGCAATAAAATCGAGCATAGAACCTAGCATATGCCAAATAATTTTAGTTATAAAGAAAATGATAGCAAAGGCAATAGCATTATAATAGGCAGTATCTAAACCAACAGAATCAAATAGCATCTTAAATGTACTAGGCTCACTCATTGTAGGAAACGGAATCCATAAATGAAGTTTTGGAGCAAGCTCATCATAATATACATACGCCACAATAAACGCGATAATAAAGCCGCTCAAGTGGATAATTTGTAGAATAAAGCCACGCTTTAAACCAACAAGCAAGCCGATTAATAGGATGGCTATAATTGCTAAATCAAGCATACACTCAGTCCTTTTCTTTCTGTAATTCCAGTTGAAGCTGGTTCAATTGTTCTTGAATTTTTACATAATCATTAATTGCATTTACAGCGGTCAACACCGCTAGCTTACTTGTATCCAAACTAGGATTTTTCACACTAATTTCCTTCATTTTTTCGTCAACCATCGTAGCTACTTGGCGAATATGACGTTCACTTTCGGCACCAACGATTGTATATGGTTGACCATATATATCTACTGTTACTTTATTTCTGGTATCGCCTGACAACATGATGCCTCCATTCTTAACAATCCTATACTCTATCATATCATGATATTTTTCTACATGAAAGAGACGGGTGTCACTTTATGGCTAATTTTGTAAAAATTTAATTACGAAGGGGACCGTTTCAAAACTAAATTCTTTTAACCTAACATAAAATGAAGGAGAATAGACTTATGACCCATGTTGTAATACTAGTGAACACTTCACAAATGATGAAAATGAAAACCTATTATGCTTCAGCGCTCGTAGACAAATTACCACCTGGAAGTGTATTTAGTGCACGTCCAGCAAATTGTACGATTACTGCCTATAAATCCGGGAAAGTTTTGTTTCAGGGTAGTCAAGCTGAAATAGAAGCAGCAAAATGGCAAGAGGGTGCTAAAGTTGCGCCAGCACAGAAAAAAACTTCAACTGTAAAAACACATCGGTATTCACCACCTGCTAATATTGGCACCATGTCTATAGTTGGCTCTGATGAAGTCGGTACTGGAGATTATTTCGGCCCTATCACTGTTGTGGCTGCCTATGTAAAAAAAGATCAGTTAACTCTTTTAAAAGAAATGGGCGTTCAAGATTCAAAAAATTTAAAGGATCCACAAATTGTCGAGATTGCTAAATTAATTAAAGACATCATTCCATTCAGTTTACTTACTTGCGACAACCCTAAATATAATACGCTTCAAGCAAAGGGAATGTCACAAGGAAAAATGAAGGCGTTGCTGCATAATCAAGCCATTAAGCATGTATTAGCAAAAATCGAGCCTGAACAACCTGATGCCGTCTTAATTGACCAATTCGCTGAGCCTGGCGTATTTTTTAATTATTTAAAGGGACAAGAACTGTTTAAAGCAAAGGCTACTTATTTAAGCACGAAAGCTGAAGGTATACATCTTAGTGTGGCTGCTGCTTCCATCTTAGCCCGCTACGCTTTTATACAGCGTTTTGATCAGCTTAGTAAAAAAGCAGGCTTTACGATTCCAAAGGGAGCAGGATCCAAGGTAGATGAGGCAGCCGCTCGCTTGATACATGAAAAAGGATTAAACGCATTAAATGAATTTACAAAGATTCATTTTGCCAATACAGAAAAAGCAAAAAAATTATATGCGAAGAAGTATCATTGACACAGTATCAGCAACATATTATATTGTTTTTGTTAGGAGGTGGTCGGCTTGCAAAAAGCTCCTACTCAAATCTTCCATGTAAAGCCTTTTAATCTAAAGGGCGATCTTTACATGGAGAAAATCATGATCAATCGCCCTTCCAACTTTAAAAGGCTTTGCGATTATTATTTTATTTACAAAAATAATAAGGGAGCGAAGCAAAAATGATCCACCCGTTTATTGAAAATTATCAATATAACTTTATTATCAAACAAGCAACTAATATTTCAAGAGCCGCCCATTCGGTGAATGATAAAGATGTAAAACATACTTTTGTATACGCTGCATTAGACAAAGTACTTGCCTTATTCCCAGATTTAAATGGTGAACAAGATGCTTTGCTTAAAGAAATTGTCACACTAGATTCCGAGATTTCCTTAGCGCAATACAAAGAAAAATTACTAGCCTATTGCATTCCATTTACAGAATTGACTGATGCAAAGATAAAAAAACTCTTCCGTAAAATTAAGAAGTTTAATTACCCAGACATAACGGAAGAAACTACAAAAAACCTCACCTATTTTAGCTGGCATGATGCAGGGACCAATCAGAAATTTATCATTAAAGAACTAGACGGAAAGTTAGTTGGTGTTCACGGTCGCTTTGTGCCAAGCAGTAAAAAAAGCATATGTCATTTTTGCAATCAACATGCCGAAGTTGGACTTCTCACTGTAGATGTAAAACTAAAAGGTGACTCGATGAATTATAAAGCACTAGGTAATTATTTCTGCTCCGACAGTACAAAGTGCAATCAAACAATAACAAATATTGAAAAATTAGATGCATTTTTAAGAGAAACAACTGGAAAATAAACAGATATTCCGGTATTACTGCTGGAATCTTGCAAATTTCCAGTGTAATCTTGCGAATTGATGCAATAATCTTGCGAACTTTGGTAAGAATCTTGCAAGTTAAACAGATATTCTTGCAATTGCCAAAAGGGGCTATCCGAAAGGTCAGTAAAGACAGACTTTTAAGGATAGCCCCTTTCTTGTCATTTATACTATTTTCTTTTTATGAAGACACTTCTTATTTAACAGCGAAAACCGAACTAATCCCTTCATCTAATCCGTTCGAAAAGAATTTCATAAGTATTTACACAAAAAACCAGATTCATATTTCAGAATCTGGTTCTTTAAACGATAATCTGTGGGCAGTCTTATTTTTAAGACATTTCCGTCATTACTGATAAAAATTTTAAAAGTAGTGTTTTTCACCATTGTGTAGATTGCCATATCACCAAATACTAATCGATCTCCGCTATTCAACGGTTTATCAAAAGAATAATCCCCGATTGTATCTCCAGCAAGACAAGTTTGTCCTCCAAGTCGATACATAAATGGCTTCTCTCCTACTTCCCCTGATCCAAGAAGTGGCGGACGATAAGGCATTTCCAACACGTCTGGCATATGACAAGAAGCAGAAGTGTCAAGAATAGCAATGTCCATACCGTTTTGAAGCGTATCAAGTACAGTCGTAACCAGATATCCTGCATTGAGAGCAACTGCTTCTCCTGGCTCAAGATAAACTTCCAAACCATATTTGTCTTGCATTCTTTTAATACAAGCTTCTAATAATGGGATATCATAATCTTCTCTTGTAATATGATGACCGCCACCAAAGTTGATCCATTCCATTTGTGATAGCCATGGACCAAACTTTTCTTCAACTGCATTAAGAGTTGTTTCTAAATCGTCAGAGTTTTGCTGACAGAGTGTGTGGAAGTGTAATCCAGAAACACCCTCAAGCAACTCTGGACGAAAATGCTCTATTGTTACACCAAATCGAGAACCAGGTGAACATGGATCATAGATGGCATGCCCAACTTGTGTTGAGCATTCAGGATTAATGCGCAAGCCAACTTTTTTACCAGCTTGAAGAACTTTATCTTTGAATTTTTCTACCTGTGAGAAAGAATTAAAGATAATATGATCACAAATCGATATAATTTCATCTATTTCATCATCACGATAAGCAGGAGAAAAGACATGATTTTCTTTCCCCATTTCCTCGTAACCTAAACGAGCCTCGTACAAACCACTTGCTGTTGTGCCACTTAAATACTCTCCAATAAGAGGATACATCCTATACATTGAAAATGCTTTTTGTGCCAAAACAATCTTACATCCTGTACGTGTCATAACTCCGTTCAGGATTTTTAGATTTTTTTCTAGAAGTGCTTCATCTACTACATAACATGGTGTTGGTAATTCTTCAAATTTCATCTTTAGTCCACAAGCTCTGGGTCAAAGCTTTCCTTCCATGGAAGTCCCCATTTATTTAATGCGTCCATGAATGGGTCTGGATTAAACTCTTCAATGTTGTATACGCCTTTTTTATCCCATGTTCCTGTCATTAACATCATGGCACCAATCATAGCTGGAACACCTGTTGTATAGGACACTGCTTGAGAACCCACTTCTCTATAGCACTCTTCATGATCACAAACGTTGTATACATAGTACGTTTTGTCTTTTCCATCTTTTTTACCACGGAAGATACAACCAATGTTGGTCTTACCCTTTGTGCGTGGTCCAAGTGAAGAAGGATCTGGTAACACAGCTTTCAAGAACTGAAGTGGAACGATTGTTTTTCCTTCATATTCAATTGGCTCAATTGAAGTCATTCCTACATTTTCAAGGCATTTTAAATGAGTTAGGTAACTTTGACCAAATGTCATAAAGAAACGGATACGCTTGATTCCAGGAATATTTAAAGCAAGAGATTCGATTTCTTCATGGTGCAGCAAATACATATCTTTCTCGCCAATTTCAGGGAAGTTATATACGCGTTTGATTTCCATTGGCTCAGTCTCGATCCATTCACCATTTTCCCAGTAGCTTCCATTAGCAGAAACCTCACGGATATTAATTTCAGGGTTGAAATTTGTTGCAAAAGGATAGCCATGATCCCCTGCATTACAGTCAAGAATGTCGATGTATTCAATTTCATCAAAATGATGTTTAAGGGCATATGCAGAAAATACACTTGTTACACCAGGGTCAAAACCGCTACCTAAAAGTGCTGTAATACCCGCTGCTTCGAAGCGTTCGCGATAATCCCATTGCCATTTATATTCAAATTTTGCCGTATCTTCAGGCTCATAATTTGCTGTATCCAAATAGTTTGTTTTTGTTGCTAGACAAGCATCCATGATTGTTAAATCTTGATACGGTAAAGCTAAGTTCATAACGATATCTGGTTTTACCTCTTCAATTAAAGCAATTAATTCATCCACATTATTTGCATCAACTTGTGCAGTTGTAATTTTTGTTTTTCCACCATCTAATTTTTCTTTTAACGCATCACATTTGGATTTTGTACGACTAGCGATACAAATTTCCTCAAATACATCACTGTTTTGAACACATTTATGGATGGCTACTGATGCCACTCCCCCACAGCCAATAATAAGTGCTTTTCCCATTCTCTTATCTCCTAACTAAATAGATTTATGCATTGTAATGACGAATTCCATAACAACCTAACTAACGGCGCTTCTACAACTTAGGATGTCAGTTGGAAAAAATTTATTGTCATAACCGCTCAAAAAATTTCACATCAACAAAAAAAGCAAGTGTAAAACGCATAATCGCGCACAACACTTGCTTTAGATATAATCATCATTATTAAAAAAGCATAAGTATATCCATGACAAAAGTCATAAGCATACGTCTACCATAAAAGTCCTTAGGACATTATCGCAGAAAGCTTTTTAATATTCAAAATATATCATAACATGATCAGAGTCTATATAGCAAATAACTACTTTTACCACTCTTATTGATCGTTTCACAAGTTGATGTGCATATGCACTGGTTGTAAAGTAACCAACTTATAAAATTTGAGCTTTTAACTCAATCAATAAGGCAACTAAAGTTGCCAATCGGCAGTTGACCCGGCTGTCCGTATGGCCTTAACTTCCTTCAGAAAGTGGTCAAGATTATCTGCTTGGAAAGACTCAAGATATATTGAATATTAGCTTTCCAATTAACGCCCTTTTATATTATCAGCATATAATAAAAATAGCAAGAGGCAAAATGAAATTTATTTCACAAACTCTGTCTAGCCAACTAATTGGTAGAATATTCAGGCTTGTTCAGTAACTTAGTCGTCTCTTTATGATATATGAGAATAAATAGTAATGTGTGCCTAATTGAGGTGCTAAATAAAAATTCTTATAATATAAGAAAGCACCCTATAAAGTAGACTTGTTATCGAGTCTACTTTATAGGGTACATTTTACATGCGTCTTCCAGGTCTTAGGCCCGCACGATGCGGGTCATGCCGACGTTGCCACAGGACGCGGCGTTCCAAGCTGTTCAAGCCGGTTCCGCTTTTCTTACTGTCTAGCCCCACCGGCTAACTCGCTATGAAAAAGATAAAAGCCCTCGTAAGGCAAAAAG
>SMEO01000157.1_pt1 | contig 14467 bp, 12 predicted proteins | sample 2456251 | NCBI WGS metagenome assembly SMEO01 (sample SAMN10132594, study PRJNA489261) | soil metagenome | isolation source: day1 control-silt loam soil ammended | place: USA | reverse complement strand
ATGAGAATTCACTTGAAGAAGACTCTTACCGCTTGGACCGCGAAAAATTTTATCAGCTATTTCTATCGCCTCATCACCACTAATACGAACAATGGCAATGGCTCCTTCACCTAGTGGAGTGGAAATAGCGGTGATTGTATCAAATTCCATGCTTTCACCTCTTACTAGAAATCTTCTATTTAGAAAAGCCTTAAGCGCTTTTTTCATTGGTTTTGCCCGTCTATTTGGGTCTTTGACGGCCACTTTCGGACACAATCGTAAAAAAACCCCTAAATGTCTACAATAACCATACACATATGTTATCCACAAGATTCAAAATCATATACTGTACCGTTTATTTTAACTTATCCACATGTGAATAACAATAAAAGCCCAAACGAATCTTAACTGACAACTTATATATATATAAATGATCCAGTTTTTTAATATGATGTAGGGTCACACTAACAAGACGATCATCGTATGATCATAAAGCAATGTACTTTACCTAAAAAAAGAACCCATCGTCACATGACAATGGATTCTTTAGTTCAAGATTTGAAAATTTTGCTTTTCTCTGTCTAGCTACAGGCACCCAGCGCCTATTGTACTTCCCGCTCCTCCTTACGATAAGTCAACATCAACGCTCGCGCTCTTTCGTGTTTCCTTTATCTCATACGGAGCGGTCCATTTCATACGTCGCTGAACGGGTGCCTTTCGCTTTTCTAATTACCTTATAGGTGTAATCACTAGATGACGATAAGGTTCTGTTCCATGAGAAGTCGTCTTTATATTTTTGTCTTTCATTAAAGCAGTATGAATCACCTTCCGCTCATATGAAGGCATTGGTTCTAGTGACACAGCTTTACCCGTTTTAATTGCTTTAGTTGCCATTCGTTCAGCTAACTGAATAAGTGTACCATGACGGCGCTTGCGATAGCCTTCTGCATCGACAACTATATTCAAATATTGTTTAGAATATCGATTCGTTACTAACTGTGTTAGATATTGAAGTGCATTTAATGTTTGACCTCTTTTACCAATTAATAAAGCAATTTTTTCTCCAGCTAGTTGAAAAGTCACATTTTTTCCTTCTTGAAGGACAGTAATTGTGGCTTGGACTCCCATTTCCCCGCTTACCTTTTTCAAAAAAGCACAGGCTTCTTCAATCGGATCAGCGAGTAAGGTCACATGAACGACAGCTTGCCTTGAACCAAATATACCCAAAAATCCTCGTTTACCTTCATCTTCAATGTCAATTTGGACACGGTCTCTTGTGCTATTAAGCTGAGCTAAAGCTGATTCTACTGCTGTATCGACAGATTGTCCCGTAGCAGTTATCTTTTTCACTTTTTCTTTGCCCCTCCCGCTTTATCTGCAGCTGCTTGTTTTAACTCTGGCCCCTTAATGAAATAGGTTTGGGCAATACCAAACAAGTTACCAACTACCCAATATAAAGAAAGTGCAGCAGGAAAATTAAAGGCAAATATAGCAATCATAATTGGCATAATATACAACATCATGGTCATTTGTGCCTGCATTTGTGGATTAGAATTCATACCCACCATAGAGATTTTTTGCTGAATAAATGTTGTAATCCCTGCTAATATCGGCAAAATATAATATGGATCCGGTGAACCTAAGTCAAACCATAAAAAGCTATCACCAGCAATTTCTTTTGTACGACTTATCGCATGATACACACCAATTAAAATTGGCATTTGAACAACAATTGGTAAACATCCCGCTAATGGATTAACATTATACTTTTGAAATAATGCCATTGTTTCCTGCTGAAGTTTTTGTTGAGTTGCTTGATCTTTTGAACTATATTTCGCTTGAAGTTCTTTCATTTCAGGCTGCAGGGCTTGCATTGCTTTTGAACTTTTCACCTGTTTGACCATTAACGGCAACAACACTAGTCGAATGATTAAGGTCGTAGCAATTAATCCCCATCCATAACTATGCCCTAAATGTTCAGAAAGCCAAATAATCAATTGCGACAATGGATAGACGATGTACGAATTCCAAAATCCCGTACTTTCAGCAGTAATCGGCTGATTCATTTCAGTACATCCAGCCAAAAGCATCATAATTGAAGCTAGTCCAATAATCAGTAATACTCGTTTCTTCAATCGCAACTTCCTCCTTACTACAATCTCTTTGAAACAATTTTGAACTGTTTTCGTGCAGACTTCAAGTAAATTTATCCATATTTAATGAACCAAAAAACTCTATTTTATTTTTTATTATGTTTAAAAGTTAGTGATTTAGAGCGTTTTAGGACATGAATCAAACTACTCTTCACCTGAAAAAAATCCATATCTGCAGCTGGTTTACGAGCGATAATAATATAATCCTTCTTATCATCAATTTCTTCTTTTAGTTCCAAAAATGTTTGTCGTATGTATCTTTTTATTTGATTCCGAACGACAGCGTTCCCAACTTTTTTACTAACAGAAAGGCCAATTCGGAAATAATCTTGGTCAGGTTTATCAAGGACATAGATTACAAATTGGCGATTAGCAAATGATTCGCCTTTTTTAAATACAAGTTGAAATTCGTCATCCTTTTTTATCCTTAACTTTTTTTTCATCTTTTCTACACCTTCATTAAACGAATTGGATCTTTAAAAAAAGACCACTGAGACTTTTCAGTGGTCTATGCAGATAATACTTTTCTGCCCTTGCGGCGACGTGCAGCTAACACTCTACGTCCGTTTTTTGTGCTCATACGTGCACGAAATCCGTGAACTTTGCTGTGTTTACGTTTATTCGGTTGATAAGTACGTTTCATTATATGACACCTCCCTGAGGAATAACAGTTAAAGACAGTCTATATGATTATATAGATGAGATAAGGTAAATGTCAACCTTATCCTTAATTTTTTTCTAATACCAATTGCTGCTCAGTGATTCTTTTTTTTACATACTCTTTTATTGTAAATCATTTTTCTCATTAATAAAATAGAAATTTTTTCTTAAGTGAGCTCCTGGCACTTTTTAAAAAAAATAATCTAAGGAAATTTCAACTAAAAAATAAGCTTGTGGATAACATTGAACTCATTATTTTATTATCCACAAGCTTATTTTCGCCTTGTGCACATAATAATATCCTGTGGAAAAGTTTTTCCCACAGGACTGTTAGAGTTGTGGATAAAGTTTGAAAGTCATTGCGCCTAATCTAAATATCTGATATTATATTTGTGTTTTCACTCTGGATAACTTTATCAACAGGTGATACTTATCCACAAATTGTGGATAAGGTGTGGATAGTTTTCCTCACATGTGCATAACTACTTGTCCACATGGTGTGAATATAAATGTAAAGTTATTTTTCTTCTTTATTATAAGATTAATCACATATGCCTGTTGATGAATAAATATACGTACATTCTTTGTGTATCTACATCTAGTATTATAAAAGGTTATACGTCGATATATATAGTATGGAGAAGATAAACATTTAGTCGATTGTCAACCACTTTCCAAATGATAATCGATATATTTCTTATGTCTACAATTGTGCTCTGTGATTTTACAAAATGATTATGGGTAAAACCTAATCTACATTCATGACAAAGGAGGGGTAGGATTGGAAAACATTGATAGTCTCTGGAATCAAGTTCTTGAAAGAATCAAGAAAAAGATAAGTAAGCCCAGTTTTGAAACTTGGATGAAGGCCACAAAGGCTCATACACTTAAAGGGGATACGCTAACGGTTATTGCTCCAAATGAGTTTAATCGCGACTGGCTAGAGGAACGATATGCAGATCTTATTGCTGATTTATTATTTGAACTAACCGGAGAAGAAATTAAAGCTAAATTTATTACTCCGCCTAATCAAGATGATGATGAATTTAATATTCCAGCTACGACCAAAAAAGTGAAGAAGCAAAATGATGACCAGCACGACTTTTCACAACATATGTTAAATACGAAAAATACATTTGATACTTTTGTCATTGGTTCAGGAAATCGCTTTGCCCATGCTGCATCTCTAGCTGTTGCGGAAGCTCCAGCTAAAGCCTACAACCCCTTATTTATTTATGGTGGCGTTGGACTCGGAAAAACACACTTAATGCATGCAATCGGTCATTACGTTTTAGAGCATAATCCAAAAGCAAGAGTCGTTTATCTTTCTTCTGAAAAGTTTACAAATGAGTTTATTAATTCGATTCGAGACAATAAGGCTGGCGAGTTTCGTGATAAATATCGAACAGTAGATGTGCTTTTGATAGATGATATTCAATTCTTAGCAGGAAAAGAATCGACTCAGGAAGAATTTTTTCATACATTCAATGCTCTTCATGAAGAAAGTAAGCAGATTGTCATTTCCAGTGACCGTCCACCAAAGGAGATCCCTACATTAGAGGACCGATTACGCTCGCGTTTTGAGTGGGGATTAATTACGGATATTACTCCACCTGATTTAGAAACAAGAATTGCCATCTTACGAAAAAAGGCGAAAGCTGATGGACTTGATATTCCAAATGAAGTCATGCTTTATATTGCTAATCAAATTGATTCGAATATCCGGGAACTTGAAGGTGCTTTAATTCGTGTGGTTGCTTACTCATCATTAGTTAATAAAGATATTAATGCTGACTTAGCAGCTGAAGCGTTAAAAAGTATTATTCCAAACTCTAAACCAAGAATTATTACCATACACGATATTCAAAAGGCAGTTGGCGAGCATTATAGCTTAAAGCTAGAAGATTTCAAAGCAAAAAAACGGACAAAATCTGTCGCATTTCCTAGACAAATAGCCATGTATCTTTCGCGTGAGCTTACCGATAATTCACTTCCAAAAATCGGAGATGAATTTGGAGGACGTGACCATACAACTGTGATTCATGCCCATGAAAAAATTTCTAAGCTTTTACAAACTGATTCTCAATTGCAGAGACAAGTTAAAGAAATACAAGATCAATTGAAGGTCTAATGTTGTTAATATTGTGAATAACTTGGCTTACCTTATGCACAGTCTGTCCACAGGTGGATAGACTGTTTTTCCTTGACTCAAACCCAGTTATCCACAAATCCACAGGCCCTATTACTATTACTACTATATTTTTATTAAAAAAATTAATATATATATACACTTTTTTGCAAAAATAATAACTGGAGGCTCGAAGATGAAATTTATTATTCAACGTGATCGATTAGTTCATAGTGTACAAGAAGTAATGAAAGCTATCACATCAAGAACAACTATTCCTATTTTGACAGGAATTAAGATTGATTCGACAGTAGAAGGTATAACATTAACAGGTAGTGACTCTGATATTTCCATTCAATCTTTTATACCAGCTGAAGAAGAAGATCATGAGATTGTTGACATTAAAACAAGCGGATCTATCGTTTTAAATGCTCGTTTCTTTAGTGAAATCGTAAAAAAATTGCCAATGGAAACAGTTGAGATTGAAGTACAAGCTAATTTTCAAACAATTATTCGCTCGGGGAAAGCTGAATTTAATTTAAACGGCTTAGATCCAGAGGAATATCCACATCTACCGATCATTGAAGAAGAAAATCTTTTTAAATTACCCGCAGATCTGTTGAAAAATCTAATTCGTCAAACCGTATTTGCAGTGTCCACCTCAGAAACACGCCCTATCTTGACAGGTGTAAACTTAAAAGTGGAGAATGACGAATTAACCTGTATTGCAACAGATAGTCATCGCTTAGCTATGAGAAGGGCAAAAATTGAAACACAAATAAATGGAGTCTATAGTGTTGTTATTCCTGGTAAGAGTTTGAATGAGTTAAGTAAAATTTTAGATGATACAAATGAATTAATTGAAATTGTTATCACTGAAAATCAAGTATTATTTAAAGCTAAAAATTTATTATTCTTTTCTAGATTGTTAGAAGGTAACTATCCTGAAACCTCACGCTTAATTCCAGCAGATAGCAAAACGGAAATTACTGTTAAGACAAAAGAATTTTTACAAGCTATAGATCGTGCGTCGCTACTTGCAAGAGAAGGTCGTAACAATGTTGTCAAGTTAACTACGCAGGAAGGTGGAATTATTGAAGTTTCCTCCAATACACCAGAAATAGGTAAAGTTGTAGAAGAAATCGTTGCTGAAGCAATCGAAGGTGAAGAATTAAAAATTTCCTTCAGTGCCAAATTTGTCATGGATGCATTAAAAGCATTAGAGGGAACCGATATTAAAATTAGTTTTACGGGGGCTATGCGTCCATTTGTCATCTGCCCACTTTATGATGATCAAATGCTACAATTGATTCTACCTGTTCGAACTTATTGATAGAGGCAAAGAAAAGCGAAAGTCACTAGGCAAGTATCTAATATTTTTTATATTTTAATAAGGGCTTGTATATCAGGCCTTTATTTTTTTATAAAATTTAAATTTCGGTACAGTGGTAAAGCAAAACTTTGTCTTATTGACGTTCATTTAGTAAAATAAAATATTAGAGACTACTTAGAAATGAGTGAGGGACGGATGAACGAAATACAAATTAGCACGGAATACATCACACTTGGGCAATTTTTGAAATTGGCTGATGTTATTCAAAGCGGTGGAATGGCAAAATGGTTTTTGAATGAACATGAGGTGTTCATTAATGGTGAGCTGGATATACGAAGAGGTAGAAAATTAAGAGTAGGTGACAAAATCGAAATTCCGGAATTCGGCGGATTTACAATCATCGATTAATGCCGAAAGGACGAGCAAATTATGTATATCGAGCAAATTAGTTTGAAAAATTATCGTAACTACGAGCATTTAGAACTTCCTTTTGAAAATAAGGTCAATGTCATCTTAGGAGAAAATGCCCAAGGAAAAACGAATGTCATGGAATCCATCTTCGTATTGGCAATGGCAAAATCTCATCGAACTTCAAATGACAAAGAACTTATTCGCTGGGACCAAGAATATGCTAAAATAGAGGGTAGAGTAAAGAAACGAAATACATCAATACCTTTAGAATTGACTATCTCAAAAAAAGGGAAAAAAGCAAAAAGCAATCATATTGAGCAGCAAAAACTAAGTCAATATGTCGGCAACATGAATGTTGTGATGTTTGCACCTGAGGATCTTAATCTCGTTAAGGGAAGTCCTCAAGTTAGACGTCGTTTTATTGATATGGAAATTGGCCAGATCTCTCCAGTTTATCTACATGATATAAGTCAGTATCACAAAATCACACAACAAAGAAATCATTATTTGAAGATGTTGCAAATAAAAAAGCAAAGCGATACAACCATGCTTGATGTGTTAACAGACCAGTTTATTCAACATGCAGCGAAAATTGTCGAAAAAAGATACCAGTTTCTGGCCATGCTTGAAGAATGGGCAAAACCAATTCATTCGGGAATATCGCGTAACTTAGAAGAATTGAAAATCCAGTATAAACCATCACTTGATGTATCAGAATGCAGTGATTTGTCGAAAATAATAAAAGCGTTTGAGGAAAAATTTAATCAAATAAAAACAAGAGAAATAGAACGGGGAGTCACATTAATCGGTCCTCACCGTGATGATCTAATTTTTTACGTAAATGGTCGTGATGTCCAAACGTTTGGTTCACAAGGCCAACAGCGTACAACAGCCCTTTCTTTGAAACTGGCGGAAATAGAATTGATTCATGCAGAAATAGGTGAATATCCGATCCTTCTTTTGGATGATGTCCTGTCTGAACTTGATGATTATCGCCAATCACATTTATTAAATACGATTCAAGGAAAAGTACAAACTTTTGTCACAACTACTTCTGTTGAAGGAATTGATCATCAAACATTAAGAGAAGCAGCCACCTTTTTAGTGAGTCTTGGAACCGTTACAAAAGTTAGATAAAGAGGTGAATCTATGTATCTCCATATAGGTGATGACATTCTGGTACATACGGATGAGATTGTGGCTATTTTAGACAAAAAACTGCTAGACTCATCCCCCATCCTTGAAGAATTTCTACAACAAAAAGCAGAAATAACATTACATTTAGCTGAAAAATCAATAAAATCCATAATTGTAACAACTAAGCATGTATATTACTCACCTCTTGCTTCAGTGACTTTAAAAAAACGTGCGCAGCAGCATTCAATTGCAGTTGAGGAATAATCAAGTCAAAAATTTTTGGCTTTTAATCATACATGTCAAATGTGTATAGAAAGTGTAGGTGATTTAGATGACAATGGAACAAGAAGAATTAAATCAGGAATACGGTGCGGATCAAATACAGGTTTTAGAAGGCTTGGAAGCAGTAAGAAAACGTCCAGGAATGTACATTGGTAGCACATCTTCAAGAGGTCTTCATCACCTTGTTTGGGAAATTGTTGATAATAGTATCGATGAGGCTCTTGCGGGCTATTGTGATGAGATTAAGGTCATCATCGAAGAAGATAATAGTATTACCGTTGTTGACAATGGACGTGGAATTCCTGTTGGTATTCAAGAAAAAATGGGACGTCCTGCAGTAGAAGTCATTATGACAGTTCTACACGCTGGAGGGAAATTTGGCGGTGGAGGCTATAAGGTCTCAGGTGGTTTACATGGTGTAGGTGCTTCAGTTGTTAATGCACTTTCCATTTTGATGGAAGTTTTTGTGCATCGCGATGGACATATTTATTACCAAAACTATAAACAAGGGGTCCCACAGGCCGACTTGAAAATTATTGGCGAAACAGACCATACAGGGACGACCATTCATTTTGTTCCAGATGATGAGATTTTTACAGAGACATTAGAATATGATTTTGATACATTAGCAACTCGTGTAAGAGAGCTTGCTTTTTTAAATAAAGGAATCAAAATTAGCCTTGAAGACAAACGTGGTGAAGGGAAAATCAAAGAATATCACTATGAAGGCGGTATTAAATCTTACGTTGAACATTTAAACCGTTCCAAAACAGTGGTTCATGAAGAGCCAATCTTCATGGAAGGCGAAAAAGATGGTATTTCTGTGGAAATTGCCCTTCAGTATAACGAGGGATATATGGAGAATTTATTCTCCTTCGCCAATAATATTCATACGTATGAAGGCGGAACCCACGAATCTGGATTTAAAGCAGGGTTAACACGAATTATTAATGATTATGCCCGCAAAAATGGATTACTTAAAGAGGCAGATGCTAATTTAACAGGGGATGATGTGCGTGAGGGATTGACAGCCATTGTTTCAATCAAGCATCCAAACCCACAGTTTGAAGGTCAAACAAAAACGAAATTAGGAAACTCAGAAGTAAGAACAGTGACGGACTCCGTTCTTTCTGACAAACTTGAATCATTTCTATATGAAAATCCTGCTGTAGCGCGAAAAATCGTTGATAAAGGGATAATGGCTACACGCGCACGTCTGGCAGCGAAGAAAGCCCGTGAATTAACAAGAAGAAAAAGCGCATTAGAGGTTTCGAACTTGCCTGGTAAATTAGCAGACTGTTCGTCAAAAGACCCTTCAATCAGCGAAATATACATCGTAGAAGGAAACTCAGCGGGAGGATCAGCTAAGCAAGGACGGGATCGTCACTTCCAAGCGATTCTGCCACTTAGAGGGAAAATCCTTAACGTTGAAAAAGCTCGTTTAGATCGAATTCTTCATAATGTTGAAATTGGCACGATCATCACAGCACTTGGTACAGGTATTGGTGAAGAATTCAATATTGAGAAAGCAAGATATCATAAAATTGTCATTATGACAGATGCCGATGTAGATGGAGCTCATATTCGTACACTTATGCTTACCTTCTTTTACAGATATATGAGAAAAATTATTGAATATGGTTATATTTATATTGCTCAACCGCCATTGTTCAAAATTCAACAAGGTAAAAAAATTGAATATGCATACAATGATCGTCAGCTTAATGAAATTATGGCTAGTCTACCAAGTACACCTAAACCTAGCTTACAACGTTATAAAGGGCTTGGGGAAATGAACCCAGAACAGCTATGGGAAACAACAATGGATCCTGCATCAAGAACCTTACTTCAAGTGAGTTTAAAGGATGCTATCGAGGCAGATGAAACCTTTGAAATGTTAATGGGTGATAAAGTTGAACCGCGCCGTAATTTTATCGAAGAGAATGCGATATATGTTAAAAATTTAGATATATAGAAAAGTGGAATAGGCTTATCGAGCTTCATGGTTAGGAAAGAACCGAACTAAATGGTTCATTTTCTCTTTTAGAAGGGCAATTTTCTTCTTCAAAGTAAGCTAGCCGGTGAATTTCGATACAAGTACACTCGAAAATTTCATACTTTCTTATCTTTTAAAAATAGCAGGATGGTTCTTTTTATATTTTAAGTATTCCTTTTTTTAAAGGATTAAAGTATAGAGAAAAACCGATTTTTGTCATAAAGAGCAATAAGTCATGTTTTTCTAAGTCTATCCTGCTCTTTACATAGATGTTATCGATAGTAAAGATACAAAAGGAGGTTGGCTCCATGTCAGAACAAGAAAGATCGAATGTTCAAGAAGTCAATATTAGTACGGAAATGCGGACTTCATTTTTAGATTATGCGATGAGCGTTATTGTGTCGCGGGCTTTGCCTGATGTAAGGGATGGTTTGAAACCAGTACACCGAAGAATTTTATATGCAATGAATGATCTTGGGATGACGTCAGATAAACCATTCAAAAAATCAGCCCGTATTGTCGGAGAAGTAATTGGTAAATATCATCCGCATGGTGACTCTGCTGTTTATGAAACGATGGTCCGGATGGCTCAGCCTTTCAACTATCGTCATATGCTTGTGGACGGACACGGGAATTTTGGTTCTGTCGATGGCGATCAGGCAGCGGCTATGCGTTATACAGAAGCAAGGCTATCAAAGATTTCAATGGAATTACTTCGTGATCTGAATAAAGATACAGTCGATTACCAGGATAACTATGATGGTTCTGAACATGAACCTGTTGTTTTGCCAGCTCGTTTTCCTAACCTATTAGTAAATGGATCATCTGGTATTGCTGTTGGGATGGCAACGAATATTCCTCCACATCAATTGGGAGAAGTGATTGACGGTGTCTTAGCTTTGAGTAAAAATCCCGATATTACTATACCTGAATTGATGGAAATCATTCCAGGCCCTGACTTTCCTACAGCAGGTTATATTTTAGGGAGAAGTGGAATTAGAAAAGCCTACGAAACAGGTAAGGGTTCAATTATTCAAAGAGCAAAAGTAGAAATTGAAGTAAAACCGAATGGCAAACAAGTCATTCTTGTTACTGAAATACCTTATCAAGTAAATAAGGCAAAGCTGATTGAAAAAATTGCAGAGCTTGCTCGTGATAAAAGAGTTGAAGGCATTACAGATTTAAGAGATGAATCTGACCAAAGAGGTATGCGTATTGTCATAGAAGTTCGTAAGGATGCCAATGCAAATGTTTTGTTGAACAACTTATATAAACACACATCTATGCAAACAAGCTTCGGTATCAACTTACTCGCGCTCGTTGATGGACAACCAAAAGTATTAAATTTAAAGCAATGCTTATATTATTACTTAGAGCATCAAAAAGTCGTTATTCGCCGTAGAACGGAATTCGAACTACGTAAAGCGGAAGCACGTGCGCATATTTTAGAGGGGTTACGAATTGCTTTAGATCATCTTGATCGAGTAATCGCTTTAATTCGTGGTTCACAAACAACCGATATTGCCCGCGAAGGATTAATGACAGAATTCTCACTTTCTGAAAAACAAGCACAAGCAATATTAGATATGCGTCTGCAACGTTTAACAGGTTTAGAACGTGAAAAAATTGAAGAAGAATATCAAACATTAATGGCCTTAATTGCTGAATTAAGAGCTGTTTTAGCAGATGAAGAAAAAGTATTAGAGATTATTCGCGAAGAATTAATTGAAATTAAAGAACGATTTAATGATGTTAGACGAACGGAAATTTTGATGAGCGGTTTTGAAAGTTTGGAGGATGAAGATTTAATTCCAGAAGAAAATATTATCGTAACGTTAACGCATAATGGATATATTAAACGTCTTCCTGCTAACACTTATCGAAGTCAAAAACGTGGTGGTCGAGGTATTCAAGGTATGGGTACTAATGAAAATGACTTTGTTGAACATTTAATGACGACTTCAACCCACGATACTCTTTTATTCTTCACGAATAAAGGGAAAGTATACCGTATAAAAGGTTATGAAATTCCTGAGTATGGAAGAACCGCAAAAGGGTTACCTGTCGTCAATTTATTAGAAGTTGAAAAAGGGGAAACCATCAATGCAATTATTCCAGTTAGAGGACTAGACGATACGTCACTCTTGTTCTTTACAACCAAACACGGAATTTCGAAGAGAACACCTTTATCATCATTTGCTAATATCCGCCATAGTGGATTGATTGCAGTAGGTCTACGTGAGGATGATGAACTGATTTCTGTTCGATTGACAGACGGACATAAGCAAATTGTCATCGGGACAAAAGCTGGTATGATGATTCGTTTCCCTGAAGAGGATGTACGTTCAATGGGTAGAACAGCAGCTGGGGTAAAAGGGATTTCACTACGTGCCAATGATGAAGTAATAGGTATGGAAATTTTAGAAGAAAATGATGAAATTTTAGTTGTCACAAAACACGGATATGGAAAACGAACACCTGAAGAAGAGTATCGAATCCAAAGTCGTGGTGGTAAAGGGATTAAGACATGTAATATCACTGAAAAAAATGGTGAACTTGTATCTATCAAAACGATTCAACCAGAAGCTGAAGAAGATCTTATGATTATTACAGCAGCGGGTGTCATTATTCGAATGGCTATTGAAGATATTTCAAAAACAGGTCGTAGTACTCAAGGTGTTAAGCTCATTCGTATGGGAAATGAGGAAAATGAGTATGTATCCACAGTTGCAATTGTAGAACGTGAAGAAGAAAAAGAGGATTTAGAGGAAGAGGATGAACAGCATTCTACTGAATCTACATCTGAAGTAGAACAAGTTCAAAATGAGGGCGAACAAGGTTTAAAAACGGATGATGAAGAATAAATCGTTAGAACTAGACATATAACGGAAAATAAGTAAAGCCAGACGTAAAGTCTGGCTTTTTTACTAGGAAAAATATGATTATTCACATATTTTTCTTGTTTTTCTAATAAAATGTCTAGTAAAATAGTAGTAATTATGGTTAGTGAGGTGGACCGTTTTGTTAGTAAAAACAAAATATTTAGTCGATGGTTGTATTTTAGCAAAAGATATAAATGGATTAACAAACCGTCCAATTATGAATAAACAAACCATTCTAGATGCTGAATTATTACATGTTCTAGAAGGCTTTTTAATTGATCAAGTAAGTGTTGAAAGAACATTAATAAATGGCGAAAATTTTGTACCGAAAGAAATCATTGATTATGAACTAGAAGAAGAAAAAAAAGAGGACCTCAGTTTTATAAGTATGTATTTAAAATCCGTACAGGCCTATAAGCGCCTCTTTAAAAACTGGCAGGCAGGAAGCAAAGTTGATGTGGCTAAAGTACGTGAGATGATTATTCCTTTATTTGATAAAGCGATGGAGGCACCTTATCAAATTCTTTTACTGCATCACTATTGTAAAAAGGAGGATTATTTATTTCATCATGCCGTATCACTTGGGCTGTTAAGTGGTTTTATTGCCTATAAAATGAAATTTAATCTGGCGGATATTTATCAAGTTACGATGGCTGGGTGCTTAGCAGACAGTGGAATGTCTAAAATATCAAATAAAATTCTAACTAAAACATCTAAATTATCTTTTGAAGAAAATGATGAAGTGTATAGACACCCTTTATATAGCTATCAGTTAGTTCAATCCAGTCCAATTTTAAACGATCATGTGAAGATTGCAATCTTAGAACATCATGAAAGAATAAATGGATCGGGTTATTTGCAAAGAAAAAAGGGAGATGCCATTCATATATTTTCTAAAATAATTGCAGTTGCGGATGTATATCATGCGATGACATCCGAAAGAATTTATCGAAAAAAACAATCTCCATATAAAGTTATGGAAATGATTTTGCATGATGATTTCGGTAAATTTGACTTAACGATAGTGAAAACTTTGCTAGCAGGTCTAACTAATTTCTCAATTGGAAGTAGAGTTAAACTGAATAATGGGAGTATTGCTGAAATTATTTTTGTAGATAATAATTCGCCAACACGTCCTCTTGTAAAAGTGATAAATAGTCATGACATCATTAATCTAAGTAAAACGAGAGACTTGTATATTGAGGAAATTCTTTAATTTTATCATTCTGTTCATAACCTGAGTTCAACCTTTAGTAGGACTTAGGTTATTACATTTTTCAGCTGTATAGTTGGCTGTCTAATACTTATAAATACTTGTAATTGATTGATAGGTTAGATATAATAAATGAGTCGGCAAGAGAGTGAAAAAAAGTTGTTGACGAGACATAGATTACATGTTATATTATTAAAGTCGCTTCTGAGAGAAACGATAAATGATTGCTCTTTGAAAACTGAACAAAACAAAGCGCCAACGTAAGTTTTAAGTGAGTACACACTATTAAAAAA
>SMEO01000763.1_pt1 | contig 14897 bp, 16 predicted proteins | sample 2456251 | NCBI WGS metagenome assembly SMEO01 (sample SAMN10132594, study PRJNA489261) | soil metagenome | isolation source: day1 control-silt loam soil ammended | place: USA | reverse complement strand
GCAATCGCAGCTGTTAAAGTTGTTTTACCATGGTCGACGTGACCAATTGTGCCCACGTTAACGTGTGGCTTATTACGTTCAAACTTAGCCTTAGCCATGTTAATACTCCTCGTTTACGTCGAACACAATTCTGAGTAAAACCCAGTTCCGACATGTCGTTTTAAAAAACCAAATACCAAATACTTGAAAAGCAGACTAAATAGCCTGCTTCTGGAATATTGTGCAATAAAAATTGCTAAACTGTAATCTGGAGCTCTTATCGAGATTTGAACTCGAGACCTCTCCCTTACCAAGGGAGTGCTCTACCACTGAGCTATAAGAGCAAATATTAGCACTTCAATGGAGCGGGAGACGAGGGTCGAACTCGCGACATGCAGCTTGGAAGGCTACCGCTCTACCAACTGAGCTACTCCCGCACGATGTTGGTACAAACCACTTATTGAAGTATTAAAATTGGTGGTGAGGGAAGGATTCGAACCTTCGAAACTTTCGTAGCGGAGTTACAGTCCGCCCCCTTTGACCGCTCGGGAACCTCACCATTTTACACTTACATCAGTGCTGTTCTTTACTCAACCCTTGAAACTCTCTAAGATGGTGCCGGCACACGGATTCGAACTGTGGACCTACTGATTACAAGTCAGTTGCTCTACCAACTGAGCTATGCCGGCGTTTCTTAGTGTTTCGTACGTTTCGTATCGGAACGGTGTGCAGTTTAGCAAAACTCACAAACCATGCAAGTGTTTTTTTCAAAAAAAACCCCAAAAACTCATAAAATCAAACCATTTGATGATAATTCAACCGCTTTGATCACTGCGCGAGCTTTTATTTGGGTTTCATTCCATTCAGATTCGGGATTTGAGTCGGCAACCAGCCCTGCTCCGGCCTGAACATAGACCTTATTTTCACGGATCACACAGGTACGAATCGCAATCGACATGTCCATTTCACCATGCCAGCCTAAATAACCGACAGCGCCACCAAAAATTCCGCGTTTTACCGGCTCAACTTCGTCAATAATTTCCATGGCACGAATTTTTGGTGCACCTGAAAGCGTACCGGCAGGGAAAGTTGCCTTGAAAACATCCAAGGCATCGACATCGTCACGCACTTCACCCTGTACATTCGAGACAATATGCATGACATGCGAATAACGTTCGATCACCATTTGATCAGTCACTTGAACTTTACCAATTTTTGCAATGCGTCCGACGTCATTGCGCCCCAAGTCAATCAGCATGACATGTTCGGCAATTTCTTTTTCATCAGAGAGCAAGTCTTGCTCAAGGGCCAGATCTTCTTCCTTGGTTTTGCCACGTGGTCGTGTGCCTGCTAAAGGACGCACTGTGGCAATGCCATTTTCCAAACGCGATAAAATTTCTGGTGAAGAACCGACAATATGGAACGGTGTATTGTTTTCCAAGGTTTGCCCTTGTACCAGAAACAGATACGGCGAAGGATTCAGATGACGTAGCGCACGATAGACCTGCAAAGGATCACCATCGAAATCTGACACCATACGATGCCCGGGCACCACCTGCATCACATCGCCGGCACGAATATATTCTTTGACCTTTTCAACCGAGGCAATAAAGTTGTCATGTCCGGTTAGAGATTCAAAATGTGGTGGACTATGTTTTTCAGCTTTCAGGCTAATCGGTGTTGCCAGAATATTTTCTAATTCATTTAATTGTTCATGTGCTTTTTCATAAGCAATCGGGTCAGCTGCATCGGCATGCACAATCAGAAATAAGGTATCTTTTAAATTGTCAAAGACAATGACAGTTTTAGACAACATCATCCAGATATCAGGCAAGCCAACCGGATCTGCTTCAGGCACATTTTTGAGTTTGGGTTCAATATAACGCACGGCATCATAACCAAAGTAGCCCACCAGACCGCCAGTGAAGCTTGGCAATGCAGGTAAGTCCTGTTGGGTCGGCACTTTAAACTGAGCCTGAAAGTCACGAATATAGTGAAAAGGATCTGCACAGTGCTGCTTTTCAATCGAGCCGTCCGCATGCTGTACCGTCAGTTCACCGGCATTACAGGAAAATACCGTAGATTCGCCCAGCCCAATAATCGAATAGCGTGCCCAGTTTTCTCCACCTTCGACAGATTCAAACAGATAAGCCTGCTGATGCTGCTTAAGACGCGCGAAAATAGAAAGTGGGGTATCCGTATCGGCCAGACGCTGACGGTACACTGGAATCAGGTTATAGCCTTGTGCAGCAAGTTGCTGGAATTGTGCTTGTGTGGTCATGCGGTTTTTCTCTTTAAATTGGGTTTACTCAGTGTATAAATAGACTTGAACTGAGCGACGCCATCGAAAAACCTGATCACTATTCATTTTATTTTCCTAACACCCTAATTAAGCAAGCAATTCACGTAGATCATCTACAATTTCTTGAGGATGACAGTCTGCTATATTTTCACCGTGATTATAGCCGTAGCTCACCACAATACAATCAATCCCGGCGCGACGTGCAGCCTCCACATCATTGGAAGAATCCCCGATCAGTAACACCTGTTCTTTCGTTACACCATACTGTTCGACACAGTGTAATAATTGACGCGGATGCGGTTTACGCTCGCTAAAACGGTCGCCACCAATGGTCTCGGCAAAATAATGTGCCATATCCAATGTCTCTAAAATAGCACAAGCAGGAAGCTCCGGCTTATTGGTGACGCAGATCAGGGTTTTGCCCTGCGCTTTGGCCCAGTCGAGAAACTTCAGAATTCCGGGAAATGGAACCGTGTCGACACAAGGATCAACATTATAAATATCCAGAAAAGTATTCAGCAGCTCCTGATGCTGTGCGGGTGTAACTTCACCGACCAGATGTAGCAATACACTTTCACAAAATATCGAGGTGCCCTTGCCCACCCAGGTACGAACCTGCTCTTCCGTGACCAAAGGCAATTGCAACACATTCAGGCTCATATTCATGGCACGATACAGGTCATGCGCCGAATCAACCAAAGTACCATCCAGATCAAACAAGATCAGTTCACGCTGTTCTAATTGTGCAATAGACATCCCGACCCTCTTTTATATTATTCGCAGCCACAAAAAAGGCATGCGCTGTGCATGCCTTGATTGTAACCAATCATCGGCTTATTTAAACATTACCCAAGCCATAATTGCCAAAATAATCAATACAATCACTGAAATCAAACCAACAGACACATTTTTCTGGGTTTCTTTTTCCTGCTCTACCCGTGACACAGGCTGCTCAACCGGCATTGGCGTAGGTTCTGGTTTCACTGCAGCAAGATCGACGCCTTCAGGAATCGGCGCTGGTTTTGGAATCCCGACATGGGTTGGCATGCCATCTCGGGTCAGCTGGACTGAGGCATCTCGCTGTGTCAGTTCCGGTATACCCTGCTCATTCATTTGTTGTGCTGGCGTTGGTTCAGTCACTTCAACCTGTGCCACGACTTTTTCTGCCGTGGCTTCTATTTCTGCTGGAACTTCTACCGCAGCCACAGGCGCCAACACGGAAAATTTCAGGCTGGCAAACTGAACGATATCATCCTGTTTTAATAACGTTTCCTGTGCAATCTGCACATCATTGACGAAAGTGCCATTCGATGATCCTAAGTCCTGTACCCAGAGCGCATCATCTTTGAGCAAGAAAGCAGCATGTTTGCGCGAGATCTCTGCGGCCTGCAACACAATGTCTGCGGCCTGATGACGTCCCACCAGCATATCACGGTCAATGCTAATCTCTTGCCCTGTCAAGTCACCTGTAATCGCGTGTATTTTCCAAGTCATGAATTTACTTCTCTTTTCTCTTTGACATTATCATAACATGCTGTTTGTTCATGCTACATCACTTAGCTTTTCGGTCTAAGTGTTGTGGTGGTCACGGTATTTTTACGCTTTTCGACGTGTTGTCCGGGTTGTGACTGCAACACAGGCTCAATCGCGACAGGCGTGACTACCACAGCAGCTGGCTGAGTCGGCACTGGAGCCGTCGGCACAGTTTGATAAGACGAATTTTGTAAAGGTGTTTTCGAAACCGGAATACGCTGTTGATAGACATCACCGACCTGTTCCGGCAGCTTGGCAAAATTACCATCAGCATCCAGGGCCAGTTGCAGACTATACAGTTGGCTATAACGTTGCTGGGTCAGTTTACTGACCTCATTTTTATCACCCACAATCGTTGGATGGATGAAGATCAGCAGATTACGTTTCTGATTAGATTTACCTTCAGAACGGAATAAACGCCCAAGACCAGGGATTGCGCCCAGACCCGGAACTGCCTGACGGCCATAACTGGTGTTATCCGAAATCAGACCACCCAGCACAATGGTTTGCCCATTTTCGGCCAGAATCGAAGTTTTAATCGCACGCTTGCTGGTTACCAGATCCTGCGCTTGTCCACGATCCCGATTAACAGCCGATACTTCCTGCTCCACTTCCAGACGCACCGTACCATCTTCACCAATATGCGGCACCACTTTTAAAGTGACCCCGACATCTTTACGTTCAATCGTGGTATAGGGATTGGCCACCCCAGCAGCGCCAGTTGAAACCGAACCTGTCACAAAGGGTACGTTTTCACCGACCACAATATAGGCTTCTTCGTTGTCCATAGTCACAATGGATGGCGTAGACAACAGATTGGACTTGGTGCTTTCTTTTAAGGCCTGAATCAGCGCACCATACAGACGGCGTGAACCATCACTGCCTTCACGATAATCGCCGAGCACCAACGAAGTCCCAGCTCCCACGGTACTTGCAGCACCTGCACCACCGCCGGTGAGATAGCCGGCTGCCACATTTTTTAGACTGGTACCAAAATTATCAAAGTTAATCAGCCCAATACCGCTACTGATATCTCCCAAGGCCCATTGCACCCCAAGCTGATCGGCATCTGTACCTTCTACTTCGATAATGGCAGCTTCAATCAGTACCTGTTGACGGCGAATATCCAGCTGATTAATTGCTGATTCGATTTCCCGCATCAATTGCGGATCGGCCTTAACCACCAAAGAGTTTTGCGTGGCATCGGCAATAATACTCACCCCGTTTGCGCTAAAGCTGCTAATTCCACCCTGCTCGGCGTTCATGCCGGTATTCAACTGAATAGCGGAGGAAGTATTATTTCCGCTGGTGTTGCTACTGTTGTTATTGTTTAAACTGTTATTCGAACTCAGGGAAGATGAACCCGAAGACGTGCCAGTGGAATTTGAACTACTGTTCACCGCCTGCCCTGTCACCAGTCCCTGCAAGATCTCTGCCAGATTCTTGGCACTGGCATATTTCAAACGAAAGACTTTCAAGCCGCCCAGACGGTCTGCCGCCGGCACATCCAGGGTTTCAATCATTTGACGCAGCCGCTTACGCGTCGTCGGATCACCTTTAATGATAATCCGATTGGTGCGGGTATCTGCGATGACACGTACCCGCGAACCACGCACATCTTTGGCTGCACCCGTGGCTGTCATGGACTCGATCAGCTCGATCATTTCCTCGGCCTGACTCGATTGCAGACTGACCGCTTCCATATCATTTTGACGCATTGGTGCCCGGCACTGCTGCCAGATGGGCAAATTGCGGCATCAAAGGGCGCAGTGCTGGAATCAGATCATTCGGATTGGTATTTTCCAGCCACAATACCCGAGTCACGATCTGGTCACCACTGGCACGGCTTCTGGCATCATAGGGAATGCCCGAGCTTTTGACATTGCTGTCCGGTACCAGCTTGATGGTATTGCCCGAAGGAATCGCCACCACACCATTGACATTGAGCACACCTAAAAACAGGTCATAGACTTCATTTTTATTCAGTGCTTTATTGGAAATAACGGTAACATTACCACGCACCCGCGGATCGACTGCGAAGTTCTTGCCGGTAATGTCAGCCACTTCATTAATGAATGCGGTGAGGTCAGCATCCCGCAGGTTGATTTTCCAGGTTTGCGCATAACCCGCCGTACTGATCATTGCTACGAGCGGGGCGGCCACACAGCATGCCCATGCTGATCGATTATTATTAAATAAAGCCATAAACTTTTGTGTTTCCTAACCCTATGCGTGATGACACATCACTTCAAATCTTGTTGTATGGTCATCGTCTGATCACCACGTTTTATTTCGAGTTTGACCTGACCTTCACGTCGAGCCTGTTCCAGTAATTGCGCCTCGGTTTGCCCCTGCGATAGCGTCTGACCGTTTAAAGATAAAATCCGGTCTCCCGGTCTTAAACCGAGTCGATTACGCAGTGCAGCTGGTGTCCGGGAAGTGATTTCAAAGCCTCCATCCGACGCACTGACCCCCATATTCTGTAAATACTGATCCTTGTTTTCCTGCATCTGCTGGATTGCCCGACCGATTTCATTTTGCGCTGAAGGCAGATTTTGTGCTTCAGCTGCGCTATTCATAATCGAAGATGGAGCAGACATCGTATTAGATGCTGGGGTTGCCGGCACGATCGGCTGATTCAAGCCATTTTCCAGACCCTTGAATAACACTTCCTGAGTGGCACCGGTTGCTCTGCGCAGAATGACCCGATCCCAATAGACCTCAGCCAGCTCAAAACCACTGTTGCCCAGCATTTCTCCAACGCGATAACGATCCACCTGATCATTGACTTTCAGCACCGCAGAAGAGTTATAGCTTGGACTGGCAACCACCACGCCTTGCAAAAGAATATTGGCAGCTTCTGCTCCTGCTGCTGTTTGTCCACTTTCCTGCAATCAGCAACCAGAACATGGCCGCCAGTTTCCAGCATAAATATAGAATCAACAACAGCAACACGACAGGCGCAACACGATTGGCCTGTTTCAGATCGATATTTTTTAGATCGCCAAGAGAAATGGCCATTAGTTCAAGCCTCCCATTAGGGGTTGGCGGGTACTAATCACATAAGTATCCAGGCCAGCTTTACCTTCATAGGAGGGTGCATTCATTAAAAAGCGCTGGGTAAGCTGGATATCGAGCATCAGACTGGGATCAAGCTTGATATTCAGCATACGTTGCTCTCGGTTATCCCGAACGTCGAGTAAGAGCTGTCCGCTCTCATCTGCCAGTTGTCCGGTCATGGCCGGTACATTCATACGTTCCTGACGCTGGGCAAAGCTATAAATCAGCTCACCACCCGCCCATTGCATTTGCCCGGTCACCTGACTGAAGCCTTGTTCCTGTTTATATTTAAAATCCAGCTCTTTAAACTGAATAGCAGTCGCTGGCCATTGCCAGTCTGCCACTTTTTTTAAGGTTTCCGGCGCGAGCTGACCCTCAAGATTTTTGACGATCAAGGCTTTATTCAGCCCATAGCCCATGATCCCTGAAAGCTGAGTATTGCCGCTATGCAATTCAACATCTGCCCCAACTCGCAGCAACAGCAAGTCCAATGGCCGTACTTTCCAGTTCAGGCTGCCCCGCAAATTACCTTTTTTCCAGTCAGCACTGCCCTGCCAGATATTCCCGTTTACATTGTGCAAGGCCTGATTATTTTTATAAAATTTTGAAATCAACCAGGCAGCTGGCACTTGCAGGATCACAAAGATAAAAAACGCCACAAGAGCAAGGATGAACCATTTTAAAGTTTTAGGTTTATTGCTCATCCCACCACGACCAATATCTCAAGTCTAAATCCCCATTTATAATGTTTTCCTTATACAGACACATTATGCACACTTTTTTCCCAACGCCAATTCATAGATATAAAAAAACCAAGCAATCATGCTTGGTTCAGCAATCTTAGACTGTCTGTATGACAGCCTAATGACGAGATCAAATCGAGGCTTAGATCAAGAAATCTTCAAGCTTGGCACCTTTGTCCAGCTCTGCCACCAACCAGCGCGGCTGCTTGCCACGACCCGTCCAGGTATCATCTGGGTTGCTTTTGCTACGATAACGTGGCTCCACTGATTTACGTGATGATTTCTTGCGTTTAGACGCGCCAAATTCAAGTAACTGTTCAACCGTCATACCTACTTTGTCAGCAACGGCCAAGATTTGCTGATAAGCATCTTCGATCTCTTGGTCTTTTTTTGAAGCAATCAGTGATTCTGCTTCGGCTTGTAAACGCTTTAACTCTTCTACTGATAAATGAGTAATATCTGGCATAATGCTCTCCGATTAAATAATATTATTTGTTTTGTTAAATAATACCCCATCATATTTATATTAAATAAAACATTCAATATAAATATTTAAATCAATAACAATAAAGTTTAGAAATAATGACAAAATTAAATAATCAATTCATTTTTTAGATTTCATGTCCGGCTGTTAATTCAAGTGCTTCGATTTTCTTTCGGATATGTTCTGGAATTTGAGTTTTCTGCAGGGTTTTTTGATCAATACAAACAATAACCGCTTCCGAAGTTGCCACTATACTTTGCTGTTTTTCACTCCATAATAAATAATGCATGCGGAATGCACTATTTCGAATCTCTTCAATACGTGCTGCAATTTTTAAATGATCTGGAAAAACCACCGGTTTTAAATAACGGCACTGATTTGAAGAGACCACCGTAGAGACCGATTCATTCAGTAAATCCAATGCATCCAGATAAGCCAGACGTGCATTTTCTATATAACGATAATACATGGCATTATTCACATGGCCCAATGCATCCATATCTCCCCATGCCACGCTCTGTGCATAAACCACTGGATATTGTTGTAATTCTGACATGATGATTCTCAAATTTTAATTTCGATAAAGTTTACATTGGACTCAAATACTGCATTTAACTGCTGGAGCAAGTCTTCACGGTCTTGTAAGGCCGCTTTAATTCTCAAATAACTCATACGAATATCATCAGGATATAAGTCAAGCAAATGCTGGGCTTCCTCTGTATAACCGGTGGCCTGTAACACATGCCATTTTGCAAAACTCAAAATCGGTAATGCCGGATACTTGGTTTCCCAATGCGAAATCTGCTGTGCAATATGATCATAATCCGGGTTCTGCCGTAACAATTGCTGTTGAAACCACAAATAAAATACGTCCTGATTAAATTGTTGCTCTAATAAATGAATTGCCATTGTTTCATGTTCGGCACTCATTTCAGGTATTCTGAATAATAATTTCAACCATAATAACTTGACTGTATAGTCACGATCAAATACTTGCTTTTTTAAATCTAAATAACGCTGTTGTAAATAAATTAAATCATCTTGTGTGGCTTGATCATAGGCCAATAATAATTGTTCAAGCCATATTTTTTTTACTTCTTGTTCTAAATGTCCATATTTAGTCGAGCGTAAATATAACCAGGGAAACTGTAGGGCAAATACACCCCATAATGTGGTGAGTCGCTGTTCATAGGCTGGTTTCACCTGTATTAACCATGGTGATAATTCATGCTGATTTAAAAATTCTAAATGAGTCAGTGCTTGCTCACCGTGCTGTTGCGATAAATAAATTTCAATTCGCTGCAATTCTGCCAACTCAAATGCCATCGGGTTAGACTGATTTAAAGCAAGATAATCGTGCATCAATAATATGTTTGAGTAAGCCCGACTTGCTAAAAGACTGCTGAATAAAATCCCGTTGATCCTGAGCCGCATTTAATAACCAGATCACAGCCAGTTGTTCATAAGGATGTAAATGGGCAAAACTAAATACGGTTTCATTTTTACGCTGTTCACGGCTGCGATACTGTTTGATCGCGTACCAGAGGCAATGGATCAAAAAACTGAACGTGACCAGTGAGGCCGCCAAAAACCACAATGTGGTTTGTAACTGCCACTCACGCCAATATAAATAGACATAGCCGGCCCCATGCCCATAACTCAGGATGCTCAGCCCCGCTATACCCAGTAGGCAGATAAATAAATAGGCCAGCAAAATCTGTTTCATAAGCAATTAGCCAACTAAGGTGCGTGTATTTAATAAAGGCGTCGGAGTGACCGGTGTGGCCTTGATTTGATGCAACTGCTGAATCCAGTGCTGACTACGTGCATCCGGCAATTGTTCCAAGACATCAATCACCGCATTCAACGCTTGCTGAAAGGCGACAGATTGATCTTGCTGCAACGTATTTTGTGCAATGAGCAAGCGCAACTGAGCTTCTTTCAATACCAGATGCCGTTGCATTAATACGGTACTCGGCTGCTCTGCAGCTTCGATCTGAATCCAGCGCTGCCAGAAAGAGCGTTGAGTTTCCAAACTTTGAAGATGCGGAGCCTGAATTTCTTTTTCAATTTCAGCATCCATCTGCATCAATACTTCTTTTAATTTATTTTGCTGCACCAAGCGACTATTGACGAATTTTTTCAGCATGTCCTGATCTTTCGCAATCACTTGCTGCAGACTACTGACCAAGGCGGGCGCCAAGACATACTCATCCAACTCATTCTGCAGGTGGTTTAGTTTTTCAATGGCGGTGGCATATTGTTGCTGTTGCAGTGCAAATTCAATCAGATCCAGCTGCTGTTGTACGAGAGCAATATCATTCTGCATGTCAGCAGTTAGCACTGCAGCTGCTGCCTGAGCTGAGGGAGTGCCTGCATTTTGCTGCTGGGCGGTAAACTGGCGTTTTAATGCCACAAACTGATCATTGAGATTGGCATTTTGCTGCTGCAACTGTTTAACACCTTGATGAAGTCCAGTCTGCGCTGCATTGAGAACATAAAGGTCATAGCTGAGTTTGATGAGCCACACCACACTCAAAATGAAAAATACAATAAATAGTTTCTTCATGCGTTCCCTAGTATCAGCCTCATTTTTTGCAAGATCGTATTCGCCTCTAAATCATCAATTTGCACAAATTCAAACCCTGCCTGATGCTGCTGTTGATATTCCCCAAGAAGAGTGGCCAAACGCGGCCCCAAAACCAAATAACGGGCCTGATGCATTAAATCCGAATTATCCTGCATTAATGTCAGCCAGTTTAACCAGCTTGCTTCACTGCTGATTAGCACGGCAAAGCGCTGCTGCGCTTCAAGCAATGCCAGGTTTTCTGCCAAAATCATTGCTGTGCTTGCGGGGCATTGCCGCCGATATAAAATAAAATTCAAAATTTTGATATTATTTGCGCGCAGATGATCCATCATAAATTGACGGCCGCCTTCTCCGCGCCAGAAGGCCACAGCTGAGCCAGCAGGCAGTTGCCTTAACACGGGTAATTGCAACATGCCTTCCGAAGTTTCAAGTTCAGGCACATGACTTTGAATACCATAACCAGCCAGCGCCTGCTCAGTGGCTTTACCCACCGCCACCCATTGCACATCTGCCAAGCGCGATAAGATAATTTCCGCTTGCTGTAAATATTGCATGCCAATCTGGGCGGCAGTCGGACTGACCACCACAATGATTTTGGCCTGATCCAGCTGGCGATACAAGCGTAACAGCTCGTCGGAATAAGGCTGTGCGTGCAATTCCAGCAAAGGCAATTCTAGTACAGAAATCTGCGCTGCCTGTAACTGCTGAGTCAAACTCGCAGCACGCTCACTCGGACGGGTATTAATCAGTAACATCAGTTTGAATAAAGTGCTTTCAGCAACTCGCCTGCACCTTGATCGAGTAAATTTTTGGCCAATTCCACCCCTAACTGTTCAGCTTCTGCAATTTTTCCAGTGTGCTGTGCACGCAGCAAAACCGTTCCATCAACACTGCCAACGCGACCTTCGATTGAAATCACATCATTCTGGAGCGTGGCATAGCCGGCAATCGGCACCTGACATCCGCCTTCCAGATAGGCATTAAAGGCACGCTCAGCACGCACGCAGGCATCCGTTTCTGCATGTAATAATGGCTGAATCAAGTCCAGTACCGCCTGATCATGGGTACGGCATTCCAGCCCCAGTGCACCTTGACCTACGGCCGGTAGACTGATTTCAGGAGTCAGAGTATGACGAATACGTTCTGCCAGACCTAAACGTTTCAAACCGGCACTGGCCAGAATAATCGCATCATACTGACCGGCATCCAGCTTGGACAAACGTGTACCGACATTACCGCGCAAATCAATGATTTCGAGATCAGGACGCTGTTTTAAAATCTGGGTTTTACGGCGCAAACTGGAAGTGCCCACTTTGGCGCCCTGTGGCAATTCATCAAAGCTGGCATAGGTATTCGAGACAAAGGCATCCAGTGGATCTTCACGCTCACAGATCACCGCAAGGCTCAGCCCTTCCGGCAATGCCATCGGTACATCCTTCATGGAATGTACGGCCAGATCGGCACGGCCATCGAGTAAAGCAGCTTCTAATTCTTTTACAAATAGACCTTTACCACCAATTTTGGCCAGCGGCGTATCTAGGATTTTATCGCCCTGTGTAACAAAAGTGACTAACTCGACCTGCAAACCAGCGTGCAAATCTTGTAGGCGCGCACGGATATGTTCCGCTTGCCAAAGCGCAAGTGGACTTTGTCGAGTTGCAATTTTTAGGGTCTTCATAAATTTCAATAACAGTAAATGAGAACAATAGTCTAAACTTAACCTGCTCACTTTAAAATGCAAGTGAATTTATACAAGTTTCAACTGAATGCTCTCATTGATTCCTGCTATAGCTTTTGAATCCGATCCCTTAAAAATGGCAAATGTCGCCGACTGACCGCTAAACGGTCGTCCAGCTCACGACAACGCACCTGATACTGACCTGAACTGACCACTTCCAGACCATCCAGATAATTCACCGAGATCAAGGCATTACGATGAATCCGGATAAACTGGTTCCCAAACTCCTGCTCTAGCTCCTTTAAGGTTTCATCAATCAGTACACTGCCGTTTTTATGACGTACAGTGACATATTTCTGATCCGCCAGAAAATAATAGATATTTTCAACTGGCACCAATTCGACACCACGATAGGTCTTTGCCGCAATCTGCTGGCGGCTGATATTGATTTCGTCCATATTTTCTTTTTGTTTTAGTTGGCTCATCTGAGCTTGGGTAAGTTTAGTTAAGTGCTCCAAAACCTGTGCCAATTCCTGTTGCATCACGGGTTTAAGCAAGTAGCCTTCGGCATTTGATTTAAATGCATCCAGCGCATGTTGGTCATAGGCCGTACAAAAGATAATTGCCGGCATCGGGTCCAGCTGACGCAAATACTGCGCACAAGCAAGGCCATTCATTTCAGGCATTTGAATATCTAATAGTATGACATCGGGTTCGTATTGGTGAGCCAGATCAATCGCTTGACGACCATGACTTGCAGTCGCCACCACATCATGCCCCAGCTGAGAGACTAAACGTGATAATCGCTCGACAGCCAAAGGCTCATCATCACAAATCAGGATGTCCATTGCTCCTCCTTACCCAGTTAACATGATCAAATACATGATAAAGCTAACTGCGATTTCTTTGATTTATTTTTATTTATATTGATATCGCACTACCGTCGTAAACATCCCTTCGCCGGCAAAGGTTTGAAAGGTCATACTGGGTCCGTAATAAGCTTGCAGACGCTGTCTGACATTTTCTATTGCAATACCATGCCCCTTTTTTAAAGTTTTATTATCCTGCGTATAAGGGTTAGTAATGATGATATTAATTTGATTTTGCAATATTTCAACCAATATGCTTATCGTACTCTTTGTGAGAATTTTTTCAACTCCATGGAAAATACTATTTTCTAACAAGGGTTGTAAAGTTAATAATGGGATTTGTACTTGTGAGTATAAGTCTTTGTTTTCTAACTTCCATTCGATTTGCAGGCGTTCACCCAAACGGATCTGCTCAATCTCCAGATAGCGCTGGCACAGATCAATTTCCTCTTGCAGACTGACCAGTTTCAACTCCTGAAAACTGGCACGAAATAAGCGGGACAGATTCAGCAGCATATGTTCGGCTTTATCCGGATCGATGCTGATCAGGCTAATCACACTGTTCATACTATTGAACAGAAAATGCGGTTGAATCCGCGCTTGCATGGCCTGAATCCGGGCATTCAGTTCACTATGCTGCTGCTGTTCCCATTGTTCACGCAAATACAGGTAGCGAAAACAAAACATACCGAGCAAAACACCCAAACTGAGATGTAACCCAACCTGATCCAGGGCAATTGCCAGGTTTAAGCCCTGAAAATTAAAATTCATTCCAAAATGTATCACAACATTCAGACTGATGGTGGTCAGCACCACAATGGCCTGTAGTAGCAAAAAACCGGAAATGAGCGCCAGCTTAATCCCCATATGCTGAAAGGCCTGATGGAATAATTCCACCAGTGCTGCAAAACATAACAGTACCCAGTTGATATACAGCATATATTGCAGCAGATGCATCGCATTTAAAGCTTGCCACGACTGTGCTTCTGCGAGCGCTAGAATCATGGCCAGAATATTGCCGCCGACAAACAGTTCCAGCAAATAGCGAAGATTGCCAATCTGGCTAAAAAAATAGGAACTTTGTGTTTGCCTGTTTATCGATGCGAAAGATTGAGCAGATGTGACTTCGGCAATAGGCTTTGAATTTGTTATACTCTTTTTCGTTCTACTGCTTTTAATCTGATTGAGCCGACATGACCACATCTTCTAATTCCTCTAATCCATCACAAGCCCAGACTTCGGGTATGTGGGGTGGTCGTTTCTCTGAAGCGACTGATGCTTTTGTTGCTGAATTTACAGCATCTGTTCAATTTGACCAACGTTTTTATAAACAGGATATTGCAGGCTCGATTGCCCATGCAACCATGCTGGCCAAAGTAGGCGTACTGACGGCACAGGAACGCGATGACATCATCGAAGGTCTGACTGCCATTCAAGCCGATATTGAAGCAGGTAAGTTCGAATGGCGCATTGACCTAGAAGATGTGCACATGAACATTGAGTCGCGCCTGACTCAGCGTATTGGCATCACAGGCAAGAAATTACACACTGGCCGTAGCCGTAATGATCAGGTCGCAACTGACATTCGTCTTTATGTACGTGATGAAATTGATGCGATTTTAAAATTACTCGAAAAATTACAAAAAGGTATTTTAAGCC
>SMEO01000146.1_pt1 | contig 14915 bp, 14 predicted proteins | sample 2456251 | NCBI WGS metagenome assembly SMEO01 (sample SAMN10132594, study PRJNA489261) | soil metagenome | isolation source: day1 control-silt loam soil ammended | place: USA | reverse complement strand
CAATTTGATTCTAGCAGGGTTACACTCTTATGCTTGATAGAAAAGCGGAACCGGCTCGGTCACGCCGGTGGAGCTAGACAAAGAATAGCGGAAAACTGCTAGACGTCGTAATTTATTGAAGATTTATAAATTCAGAAGTCAGACAATCACGAGAGGGACTATCGGTAGAAATCGGAGTATTTTTTCTCGGTTCTATTGATTGTCCCTTTTATCTTGCTTAGACGCAGTTATTTTCAAGGGCAGTTTGTGGCGAAAAAGTGAATTTTTTGATAAAATATAGCTATTTTTCTGGATTAATAAGATTTATTTTCAAAAAAATTAGAAATAGTATTTATCATTTTGTAAAATATAGAGTGGGAGGATGGTTGAATAATGGATAGCTCTGTGAAAATATTAGTTGTGGATGATGAAGAAAGAATTCGCCGTCTATTAAAAATGTACTTAGAAAGAGAAGAATACATAATTGACGAAGCAGAAAATGGTGATGACGCATTAAAAATGGCGTTGGAGAATGATTATCATTTAATCTTATTAGATTTAATGATGCCTGGTAAAGATGGTATTGAGGTTTGCCGTGAGCTAAGAGAAACAAAGGCCACACCAGTGATCATGCTAACGGCGAAAGGCGAAGAGGTTAATCGCGTTCAGGGGTTTGAGGTTGGTACCGATGATTATATTGTTAAACCATTTAGTCCGCGTGAAGTGGTTCTTCGTGTGAAAGCGCTATTGCGTCGTTCGGCAAGTATGAATTATATACAATCAGAGACTACAACAAAAGATATCATTGTGTTTTCTCATTTATCCATAGACAATGATGCCCATCGAGTATTAGCAGATGGCAAAGAAGTTGCACTAACCCCAAAAGAATATGAGCTACTTCACTTTTTAGCAAAATCACCTGACAAAGTATTCGATCGTGAACAATTGCTAAAAGAGGTTTGGCATTATGAATTTTTTGGAGATCTTCGAACTGTGGACACCCATGTAAAGCGCTTGCGTGAAAAATTAAACCGAATATCCGAAAGTGCTGCCAAAATGATTGTTACTGTTTGGGGTGTCGGGTATAAGTTCGAAGTTATTAATGACTAATGCTATGGCGTAGCGTTGTTGGTAAACTATGGGCAACTATTTTGTTGTTAGTGTCTTTCGTTTTGCTTGTATTGTCGATCTTGTTAATTGAGTTCTTAGGAAATTATCAAATCGAAACAGTGAAAAATGATTTAACTAGAGTAGCTCAACAAATTGTATCCGTTACAAGTGATCACTCTAATTCAGAAGATGTTTTACAAATCAGTTCTGAATTAATTGGACAGGATACAAGAATAATTGTATTGCATGATGAAGAGGTTCTCTTCTCTTCAATAAATGCTGGCAATAATAAGATTACTCCTCAGTATATTAAATCGGATCCTGACTTAATAAAAGTTTTTACTGATACAGATATCATTAAAAAAGAAATAAGCTTGCCGATAGAAGGAAAAAATGGAGAAAAGATTGCTGCAATAGTTGTAGGAATCCCCCTTACCTTAGATGGTAAAAAAGATGAAATGTTTTTATTTAAATCACTTGAATCCATGGAAGATGCTATTCAGTCAACGACAAGATATATACTGTTAGCTGCGGGTGTGGCGATTATATTAACAACATTTTTTGCTTTCTTTTTATCAACAAGGATTAATGCTCCACTACGAAAAATGAGAGAGGCAGCTCTAGCTGTTGCACGAGGGAAATTTGATACTAAAGTTCCAATCTTAACTCAGGATGAAATAGGGGAACTTGCCATTGCATTTAATCAAATGGCAAAACAACTAAAATATAATTTAACGGCCTTAAGTGAGGAAAAGGAGCACTTGTCAAGCATACTTAGTAGTATGGCTGACGGTGTAATTACGTTTAGTAAAGATGGTACGATACTTGAAGTAAACCCTCCGGCGGATCGTTTTTTACAAAGCGTATATTTTGAAAAGGGTTTCTCGCCTGAAGAAAGTAACAGTGTTCCACAAGTCTTAATGAATTTATTTGATGAATCAGAGTTACAAAGCAAAGAACAGCATGGAGAAATTACATTACAAGGCCGTGACTGGGGCTTAATAGTAAGTCCATTGTATAGTAATGATGGCACAATTCGTGGAGCTGTAGCGATTATTCGCGATATGACAGTCGAAAGACGAATGGACAAGTTACGAACAGACTTTATCGCAAATGTTTCCCATGAATTAAGAACCCCTATCTCTATGCTACAGGGCTATAGTGAAGCGCTTGTGGATGATATTGGGAATGAAGAAGATAAAAAAGAAATGTCTCAGATTATTAATGATGAATCGTTGAGAATGGGTAGGTTAATAAATGATTTACTTGATTTAGCAAAATTAGAATCAGGAAATATGGATTTAACGTATGAACATATAGAATTAGCTACTTATTTAAAGCGAATTACCGGTAAATTTCAAGTAATCGCTAGGGAAAAAGAAATTACAATTTCTGTTCTTTTAGAGGATGAGAAGATTAGTTGGGATTTTGACCCTGATCGTATCGAACAAGTATTAACCAATTTAATTGATAATGCCATTCGTCATACTCCACATGGAGGAGTGATTGAAGTGGGACAAAAAACAAGTGATCGAAGAGGTTTGATTATTTATGTGAAAGACTCAGGTTCGGGTATTCCTGATGAAGACTTGCCATTTGTTTTTGAACGCTTTTATAAAGCAGATAAAGCACGTACAAGAGGTGTAGCCGGTACTGGACTAGGTCTTTCAATCGCTAAAAAAATTATTGGTACACATGAGGGTTATATTTCAGTAAAAAGTAAGCTAAAAGTAGGAACCATGTTTAGTTTCGTTTTACCAAAAAAATTAAATGTTAAACCACAAAGAATGCAGGACTAATTCTGCATTCTTTGTATTTTTAGAATGACTTTCATATGGACGATAGTAAAAGAAATGAGTATTTTCAATTTATTGAATTTCCCTATGAGCGGCGATTAGTCGTTTTTTTCTATTTGTTAAGGGTTCTAAAAAAGCGAGCATTTTCATACCTTAAGCACGTATGAAGTTTAGGAGGAATGAGAATGCGGGAATATAGCATGCGCTTTTTAATCGCCATGATTCTAGGTATTTGTGTATTATTACTGTTTATTACGGGAAGGTCAGATCAAACCGCAATGGAGGAAAAGTTACCTCACTCCTTTATTGGAGAAAAACAAACATACTATGCAAAATCATAAAATGGATTTATAATAATAAATGTAAATAATAATTTTATAGGTCTATCTTCGGGGCGGGGTGAAATTCCCCACCGGCGGTAATGAAGTGTAACTTCTCAGCCCGCGAGCCTTTTTTGGTTGATTTGGTGAGATTCCAAAGCCGACAGTATAGTCTGGATGGGAGAAGATGGAGGTTCTGTAAGGCGTTCGTTTTTACATAAGAACGTTTATTTGTTGAATCCATTTATGACTCCCTTTAATTTTAATCGAATTAAAGGGTTTTTTAATGAGAATAAACAAGTAAAAGAACTAATCCTCTTTTTCGAGATAGATAGGAAAAGTGAGGAGAGAGAAAGATGAAAACAAAAAAATTAGTTTCTTTAGCTATGCTAGCGAGTATTTCGTATGTATTGATGTTATTGGATTTTCCACTACCTGGTTTTCCGGTTTTTTTGAATATTGACTTCAGCGAAATTCCTGTATTAATTTCTGCACTACTTTTTGGACCTGCCGCTGCTATTATTGTGGAGTTCATAAAAAATTTATTAAATGCGATCATGACAGGAAGTTTAACCGCAGTACCAGTAGGTCAAATCGCGAACTTTATTGCAGGTCTTTTATTTGTATTGCCAACCTACTATGTGTACACAAAAGTAAAATCTAAAATTGGAATGACTTTTGGTTTAGTGGCTGGAACTGTATTGATGTCTATTTTGATGAGTATCTTAAATTATTATGTATTCCTTCCTGCATATACAATCTTTATGGGGATGAGTGCAATGTCTACTGTGGAAGCACGACAATATGTTACAACAGCGATTCTTCCATTTAATCTTATAAAAGGTATTTTGATAACATTATTATTTATGCTCCTATTCTCCAGAATGCAAACTTGGATTGATAAACAAAGCATATACAAAAATGCATAAAAATATAGAAATAAAGCCACTTCCTAAATGGAAGTGGCTTTATTTTACTTCTATCAATAGTGGCACATGCCTAGTTTCAGGTGCCAAGACTTGCTGAACAGGTGCCTTAGGCTGTTTTATTCGAATTTTGTAGCGTCTCCATCGAATGATTCATCAGCAACTTTAATTGAATCTGTTGGACAGCCTTCGAATGCATCCATCATATCATCTAATAAAACCTCTGGAACTTCAGTTGTTCCTTGGTTATCATCTAGAGTTACAAATGCGATGCCTTCATCATCATAGTCATAAATATCTGGTGCAGCAGCTCCGCAAGCACCGCAAGCAATACAAGTTTCTTTATCGACGATTGTAAATTTTGCCATGAATAAAACCCTCCTAATTAAATGCCACTAATACCATGTATACATGTGTGGAATCTCTTTATTATTGTAAAACTGTATTCCTCATTTTTCAATAAAAATATGTGTATGAAAGGCTTTTATTGAACGAAATGTTACATGATTCATCTTATTTTCCGATTTTCCATCCTTTTTGCATGAGAATCTCAATATAATGGAGCGTTTTGAAATTAAAAAAATACAAAATCAGTAGGGTTTGGTAAAATACAAGTAAGAATGTTAAGGACGTGAATACAGTTGCCTAATTATTTACATATAATCATTCTGTTTATGATAAAGAAATTTCAGGGAGAACGTTCTATTTACGCTATTTTCCATATGCTACAAGGGAAAAAATCCTCACAGACTATTCAAGATGCCCATTTATTTGGGTTAACCAATCTGTATGGAATCATGCCGCAATTAACTCGACTTCAACTGCAATCTATTGTAGAAGGGTTCGTTTCTAAAGCATGGATACAAATCCATGAAAAACCTGAAGTGTTTATTATTTCAAAACAAGGTGAGGCTCAGTTAGCAGATGCTTTCCCAATCCCATCACGGTTAAATGGCTGGAAATATCAAAATGTATCGCAACATTTCTGGAGAAGATTAAATTTGCTAATCCAAACACTCTCCAATATTCTTCACAGAGAGACACGTTTTTATCCTATTGAGCGCGAAGCCAAAATTCAACAGGCAGTAAAAAAATTTCTACAAAAAAGTCAGCAAAATCGTGAAGAAATGGCAGCTCAATTGTTTCATGAATTAGTGCATATCTTGGAAGGACTAAGTGAATTACATCGACATATATTCGTAAGCAAATTAACAGGAAAGAAACGGGTGGGTGATACTTTTGAACAAATCGCACATAGCTTAAATCTTCATGAATGGTATGTACGATTATTATTTTTAGAGTGTATACATGTGATGATTGAAGAAGTTCAAAGGGACGCCAAACAATACAGCCTATTAGCTACACTTATGAGGGATTTACATCAGCAAAGATTAACACATTCAACTCAAATAACCCTTCAGCTGATAAATGAAGGTCAATCTTTAGTTGAAATTGCTAATACTCGTCGTTTAAAGGTTAATACCATTGAGGATCATTTAGTTGAGATTGTATTAGCAGATAGACAATTTCCCATTAATGAATATGTTTCTAATGAAATGGAAAAGAAAATTCGGGAGGCAGCAAATCAATTGCAAACGAAACAATTAAAAGTCATAAAGCACTGGTTAAAAGACGATGAAATAAGTTTTTTTCAAATACGTCTTGTGCTGGCAAAAGTAGGTGATCATGGATGAATTTAGAGCGATTATTAGAGCAGTTTTTTGGGTTTACTTCTTTTCGTTCAGGTCAAAAAGAAGTAATTACATCAATTTTAGAAGGCAAAAACACTTTGGCAATGTTACCAACTGGTTCAGGTAAATCATTATGCTATCAACTACCTACATATATTTTAAAAAAGCCTACTTTAATTGTTTCTCCGTTGTTGTCATTGATGCAGGACCAGGCTGAGCAGCTTAAACTGGGCGGTGAGAAAAAGGTCTTAACGTTTAATTCTTTTTTAACCAGTCAGCAAAAAAAGAATGCTTTACATCAATTGCCTTTGTATCGTTTTATTTTTATATCACCCGAAATGCTTGGATTAGATTATGTGATAAACGTGATCCGAAAGATAGGGATTGGTTTGTTTGTTATTGATGAAGCCCATTGTATTTCACAATGGGGTTATGATTTTCGACCGGATTATCTAAACTTAGGGACAGTGAGACAGGAAATAGGAAATCCACTTACCCTGGCATTAACGGCAACAGCTACAAAAGAAGTTAGAAATGATATCATCGAAAAACTAGGCATTACGGATGTGGCGCAGGTTGTTTCAACAGTTGATCGTCCTAATATCTCCATTTTCGTTGAAATGATGTCAACATACGAAGAAAAATTAGAAAAATTATGTTCACTAATTACTCAATTTTCAGGAAGTGGAATCATTTATTTTTCTTCTAAAAAAGGAACGGAATCTGTTTGTGAATATTTACAAAGTAGAGGCTTGAATAGTGTTGCTTACTATCATGGAGGTATGGAGCAGGATCAAAGAATGCTTATACAACAACAATTTATAAGCGGACAATTACGAGTAATTTGTGCTACGAGCGCTTTTGGCATGGGGGTTAATAAGTCAGATGTACAATTTGTTATCCATTTTCACTTACCTTCGACCATGGAATCATATGTACAAGAAATAGGTAGAGCCGGTCGAAATGGCCAATCGAGTATCGCAGTTCTGCTATATTGTACTGGTGATGAAGGGCTACCGCTACATTTACTAGAACAACAACTGCCAACAGATGCTCAAATTGAAGGGATGTATTCATATGTAATGTCAGCAGGTGTTGAGTTGAGTAGGTTGTCACTACCAGAAAAGGAACAGCTTTCCCAGCGATTTTCCTTAAATGAAATACAGCTTCGCATTCTTGCTGAGATGATTGGAACACCGCCTTTTATGTTGAGCAAAATGGAAGTATTGAAAGATTATTGTCGAAACCGTAGGAATCAAAATAGGCTAAAATTTGATCAATTTTTTAGGTGGATTCAAAGCTCAGAATGTAGACGTGTGGGAATTAAGAAATATTTTGAAGAAATTGATCAACTGGATCATCCAGTATGTTGCGACAATTGTGGAGTCATATTAGAGGATAGCATTGCAAATCTTCCGAAAGTACTTCTAAAAGAGTCTCCCGCTTCTACAGATTGGAAGCAGGTCTTAGCCTCCTTACTACTAATGTCAAATGATGAATAAGTTTCGTAATTTTACCAATAAGCTCTTAACGATTTCAATTTTTTTAGGTATTATTTAAGTAAGGGTTTTCTATTTTGATTCGACTTATTTTTCGTTATGAATCATTTCATATAGTAAAAGAAATGAGAGGGGTGTCTACATGATTCCAACAAACGAACAAAGTAGGAATAATGAACAGTTTGAACAGCCAAAGATAAAATCATCTCTACCTAGTCGAAGCGAAATACATAGAAAAAAGAAAAAGAAAAAAAGTAAGGCTAAAATTAAATTTCCGCTGATTAAACTATTAGTCCTATTTTTTATTTTACTTCCGATTGGATTTTATTATGTGTACTCCTATCTGCAAGTAGATGAACCAGTGTATAATGAGCAACCCTCAGAATCAGCAAGTGATGGGGTATCATTCTAATGGTATCTAATTAGTAAACATGAATCATGGATTTGTATTAGAAGGTTGAATAAAGTCATTTTCAATTGAGATAAAGTAAAGAAAAAGCATTCTGATATTGTATCAGGATGTTTTTTTCGTCATAACTGATAATGACTTGTACATATAATGTGAGGAACTTACTGCGTGCAAATAATTGATTGAAATATGGATGAAGGAGGTACACAATGGAATCGTCAATTATTTCATTAGATGAACATACTGATCAAGCAACGAAACAGATGCTACAACATGTAGTTGATCGTAAGCGTAAATACGAATCTTTCCAACGAAAGCATCGGACGATTATGTGGTGTGCAAATGGTGCTGCAATTTCTTTTGTTGTTTATCTATACTTATTCATCTTGATTCCTTATTCTTATTCATTTTTTACGATATTTTCCGTTTTCGTCAACCAGTCGTACCATTTATTATTTTTGATTAGTACGATAGGCTTGTATGGCTATTTATCCATTATTAAAAATAAAATGGACAAAGCTGAAAAGGAATTTCAGCTGTTACGATGTGAAATTATTGCGAAAAGTAAAATGCTATGGGAAAAAGAAAGCGAATGGAAAAGCCGACATAAGGTATTTGAAATGATGAAGAAAAACTATGATATCAATCTTTATCATGAAAATAAATGATGTAGTTAATTTCTCTTTTCATTGGTGATAGTTTAATGTAGTTTTGGTAAGGGAGAAGGGAAGTTATGATTTTTGATATAGTGTTCTTACTAATGATGGTAATCCTTGTTTTCATCGCATGCATGACATTTTTCATGTATCGGACGGCAAAGCAAGAGCGTATTCTTGTACAAGATTTATACTTTGAAGACTTTCCCAAAGACGTTAAAGAGCTAAAGTTTTTTTTTATTTCAGATATACATCGACGGCTCATTTCCGATCAGCTCATTGAAACAGTAATTAACAAAGCTAACCTAGTGATAATTGGAGGAGATTTAACTGAAAGCCGTGTTCCAATAAGCCGTGTTGAACAAAATATTGTGAAATTGAAAAAAATTGGACATGTGTATTTTGTCTGGGGAAATAACGATTACGATATTAATCCGAATGAATTAGAGACTGTTTTGATAAAACATGGAGTGTCTATTTTAGCAAATACAGCGATAAGTATTAACAAATTAAATATTACATTGCTTGGAATTGACGATATTTCAATGGAAAAAGATCGCTTTGATTTAGCGTTAAAAAAATGCGGACATGAACCTTCGTTTCGTATTTTAATTAGCCATAATCCACAAATCAAAGAACAATTACTTGAAGAGCATAACATTAGACTAGTTCTTTCTGGTCATACTCATGGTGGCCAAATTCGCATTTTTGGGTATGGGCCCTATAAGCTAGGTGGTATTGAATTTGTTGGAAATTGCTTGTTTGTCATCAGTAATGGCTTTGGTACTAGTGCGATTCCTTTAAGACTAGTCGCTAAACCAGAAACACATTTGCTTACATTAAAAAGCGGTCATCATACAGCAATTGGCGAGCAAAAAGAAATTCGATTGTAAACCATTGCTTCCGTGTATCCTTTATTTCATCGAAGCAATGAATACAGACTAAGCCCACCACGTCCTTATGTCTGCCGTCTGTGTGACCAACATCGTGTAGGCCTCAGTCTATACGTCGCTGAACGTTTGCCTTCCACTTTTCTTTTTCTTTGCACCTTGATTATATATCTTCATATGATGTATGAAGATGGCAATCGGGGGGCATTTTTTTATGAAAATGGAGCGTCTTACGAATAATAAAATTAAAATTTTTTTAACAGTTGACGATTTAATGGATAGAGGGGTTACTAAAGATGATCTTTTAGGAAATTCTCTTAAAGTACAAAAACTGTTTCAAGAAATGGTAGAAGAAGCATGCGAAAGCTTACATTTTAAAATGATGGGCTCAATTGCTATTGAAATTTTTACATTACCAGCTCAAGGATTGATCATCATTATTACTAAAGAAGAGGATGAAAATTTAAGTGAAGAAGAGGATTTTAATCTTCGAGTTAAATACGATGATTGTCCCCATATTTTATATTATTTTGATGATTTCGAGGATGTCATTCAATTAAGCTATCATTTAACAAATCAAGGCATATTGAAAACCACGCTTTATTCATATAATGAACACTATTATTTGTTAATTGAAAATGTTCAGGAGAATAATTATAATCAGGTCCTTTCGATTGCAGCAGAGTATGGAAATGCGTCTACTTTAACTTTATATCGTTTAATTGAATACGGTACATGTTTAATTGAGAAAAAAGCTATTCAAACAATAACCTCTCATTTTCGTAATTGAAATAATTCATAAGTTTGTTTCTATTTTAAAGCTATGCATAAATAATTTGAAGGTGTATACTAACATTTGTAATAGTAAAATGGCTATTACTATGATTATTTAGGAGGTACATAAATGGTGTCCACAAATGATAATGACCATTTAAATAATGCAAAAAACGACGTGCTAAGGTCAACACAGACCATTATACATAGAGCTCTAGAAAAGTTAGGTTATCCTGAAGAAGTGTATGAACTTCTAAAAGAACCCTTACGATTACTAACGGTGAAAATTCCTGTACGTATGGATGATGGATCTGTAAAAATATTTACGGGATACCGAGCTCAACATAATGATGCAGTTGGACCAACAAAAGGTGGAATTCGTTTTCACCCTGACGTAACAGAGCGCGAAGTAAAAGCTCTTTCTATCTGGATGAGTTTAAAATGTGGCATTGTTGATCTTCCTTTTGGAGGGGGTAAAGGTGGAATTGTTTGTGATCCCCGTAATATGTCATTCCGTGAGTTAGAGAAACTTAGTCGCGGATATGTTAGAGCAATTAGTCAGATTGTTGGACCTACAAAAGATATTCCTGCGCCAGATGTGTTTACAAACTCGCAAATTATGGCATGGATGATGGACGAGTATAGTCAAATAGATGAATATAATTCCCCAGGCTTTATTACGGGCAAACCTCTTGTACTGGGTGGTTCTCATGGTCGAGAGTCTGCAACTGCAAAAGGTGTGACGATTTGTATAAATGAGGCTGCCAAGAAACGTGATATCGAAATTAAAGGTGCACGTGTTGTGATTCAAGGCTTTGGAAATGCAGGAAGTTTCTTAGCTAAATTTATGCATGATGCTGGGGCAAAAGTAGTTGGTATTTCTGATGCTTATGGTGCGTTGCACGACCCTGAAGGTCTAGATATTGATTACTTATTAGACAGAAGAGATAGCTTTGGTACGGTTACAAAATTGTTTAAAAATACCATTACTAATCAAGAGCTGCTTGAGCTCGATTGTGATATTTTGGTTCCAGCTGCGATTGAAAATCAAATAACAGAAGAAAATGCGAACAATATTAAAGCTAAGATTGTTGTGGAAGCTGCAAATGGACCAACGACAATGGAGGGAACAGAGATTTTAACCAATCGTGGAATTCTGATTGTTCCTGATGTATTAGCATCTGCTGGTGGAGTGACTGTTTCTTATTTTGAATGGGTTCAAAATAACCAAGGCTACTATTGGTCAGAAGAAGAAGTAGACGAAAAGCTCGAAAAAATTCTAATCAAATCATTTAATAATATATATGATTTATCACAATCGCGACGCGTAGATATGCGCTTGGCTGCTTATATGATTGGTGTTAGAAAAATGGCAGAGGCTTCACGCTTCCGTGGTTGGATTTAATCATCATGATTGAATAAATACTAAAAAACTCCTATCATTAGTTGGTAGGAGTTTTTTATAAGGAGTGGTTCAGTTGCAAAAGGAAGAAATTATTATTATAGGTGGAGGTCCATGTGGACTTTCTACAGCTATTGCTTTACAGGAAGTAGAAAAGAATGCATTGATTATTGAAAAAGGGAATGTAGTCGATTCAATATATCGTTATCCGACTCATCAAACCTTTTTCAGTTCAAGTGATAAATTGGAAATTGGGGATGTAGCCTTTATTACTGAAAATCGAAAACCAGTACGTAATCAAGCATTATCGTATTATCGGGAAGTGGTCAAACGAAAAAATATACGATTAAATACATTTGAACGAGTTGAGCAGGTTGAAAAAATAGACAATGGTTTGTTCCATGTACATACATCTAAAGCTGATTACGAAACAACGGCTGTTGTAATAGCAACGGGCTATTATGATCATCCAAATTATATGAATATTCCTGGTGAAGACCTGCCGAAGGTATTTCATTATTTTAAAGAAGCTCACGGATATTTTGATTGTGATGTGGTCGTTATTGGTGGTAAAAACTCAAGCATTGATGCTGCACTTGAGCTAGTTAAGGCAGGGGCACGTGTTACGGTTCTTTATCGTGGTTCGGAATACTCGCCGAGTATTAAACCATGGATTTTACCTGAATTTGTGTCATTGGTTAACAACGAAACGATTCACATGGAATTTAACGCAATGGTAGATGAAATTACGGAAACTCATGTACATTATCATGTACAGAATCAAAAGAAATCCATTAAGAATGATTTTGTGTTTGCGATGACGGGATATCACCCCGATCATCTATTTTTAAAAACCATGGGTGTTGAAATAGACGAAGAAACAGGAAGACCGCTTCATAATACGGATACTATGGAAACAAATGTAGCAGGCATATATATAGCTGGAGTTATTGCTGCTGGAAATAATGCAAATGAAATTTTTATTGAAAATGGCCGTTTTCATGGAGCAGCAATTGCGGAACATATCGTTCATCAAAAATCCCAATTAGATTGAACTTTCAACTAACTATATGTGGTATGATTGAATTGGAAGATTTGTTAGTGGTTGGAGTTAAATCATCTATTTTCATTCATATTAATTATAGAAAAGAGGTCAGCAAATGCTGGTCATTTTGTCAGCGGGAATTGCACCGGGATTGGCTTTACTCAGCTATTTTTATTTAAAAGATTATTATCAAACTGAGCCAATTTCAGTCGTGTTAAAAGCGTTTTTGTATGGTGTTTGTCTCGTGTTTCCAATCATGTTTTTACAATATATTCTGGAAGCAGAAGGAATAATAAAGACAGATTTTGATACGTCGTTTTTGTCGGCTGCAATTTTGGAAGAGTTTTTTAAATGGTTTATATTAATGTTTGCGATTTATCAGCATATTGCCTTTGATGAACCTTATGATGGAATTGTTTATGGAGCAGCCGTTTCACTCGGATTTGCTACGATGGAAAATATTCTTTATCTTTTAGCAAATGGGGTCGAACATGCTTTAACAAGAGCCATTTTACCTGTATCCAGTCATGCTCTTTTTGGAGTCATTATGGGCTTTTATTTAGGAAAGGGCAAATTTTCAGCAAAAAAAAGAAAATATTATATATCTGTTGCATTAATCATTCCTTTGTTTCTTCATGGTGTGTATGATTTCATCTTATTGACACAGAAAATGTGGATTTATTGGATTTTGCCATTTATGTTGTGTCTCTGGTGGTTTGGATTAAGAAAAGCAAAAAGAGCAAGAATTTTATCAGATTTTCATGCTGAACAATCAGTAAAAAGGAAACATAATACGCTTGTACCTTTGTCATCTTCTGTATCAGAAAGAAATTGAATTGAACAAGTAAGAGGTTATGTTAACGGTGTGTATCGTTCAACTTTTCATTTGTACAAATTGAATATTATATTTTATCAATTTCGGAGTGTTGGCATTATTTGCCCACTCCGTTTTTTATTGGTTTGGAATAAAAATGTCCTAACAACAGAAAATAGGTGTAAATCAATTTATTGAAAAGAGGAGTGTTTTTGATGAGAGGCATTTCGTCAAAGTGGAAAGAGCTTATCATCTTTACCTGTGTCATCTTGATTACTGGTATCAGTCTCTCTGATGAAAGGGTACAAGCCTTTTCAAGCCAAATCATTCAACGTGGTGCTGTCGGTGATGATGTAATTGAACTACAAGCTCGTCTACAAAATATTGGCTATTATCACGGAAAGATAGATGGAGTATATGGCTGGGGGACATATTGGGCATTAAGAAATTTTCAAAAGGATTTTGGTCAACCGATTGATGGATTAGCAGGAGCAACGACGAAAAACAAATTAACGAAAGCTTCAAATTTTAACAAAGCATTTGTTCATGATCAAATTAATAAGGGAAATGAATTTACGTATTATGGTGGAGTCGATATTGATAAACAAATCAAGCCAAAAAAAGCACCACCGTCAACTGCCACCAATAATACGAAAAAAAGTGCAACAAAAGAAAGTACTACGAGCAAAACATCAACAACATCTGCAAGTTTACCAGAGGGATACTCACAAAATGATATTCAACTTATGGCCAATGCTGTTTATGGAGAATCACGTGGAGAACCGTATACAGGCCAGGTTGCAGTTGCTGCAGTTATTTTAAACCGAGTGGAAAGCGCATCATTTCCCAATACTATTTCTGGTGTCATTTTTGAGCCAGGTGCTTTTACAGCGGTTTCAGATGGACAAATCTGGTTAACACCAAATGAAAGAGCAAAACAAGCGGTCCTTGATGCGATGAATGGATGGGATCCAAGTGGAAATGCTGAATACTATTTTAATCCAGATACAGCAACCAGCGCCTGGATTTGGTCAAGACCGCAAATAAAAACAATTGGGAAACATATTTTCTGTAAGTAAAGGGGTGAGATCAATTGATTAGGAATATTATTATTATCGTATTAGCTCTTGCTGTTGTTGGATCAGGATTTTGGGGCTATCAAGAACATAAAGAAAAAAATGCCGTGCTTCTTCATGCGGAAAATAACTATCAAAGAGCCTTTCATGATTTGAATTTTCAAATTGATTTACTGCACGATAAAATTGGTTCGACACTTGCTATGAATTCTAGAAAGTCATTGAGCCCTGCTTTGACAGATGTTTGGCGCATTACATCCGAAGCCCAAAATGATGTTGGACAGTTGCCTCTAACTCTGTTGCCTTTTAATAAAACAGAAGAATTTTTGTCTAATATCGGAGATTTTAGTTATCGAACAGCTGTAAGAGATTTGGAGAAAGAACCGTTAAATGACAAAGAATATACGAATTTAGAATCACTATATAAGCAAGCAGGTGAAATTCAAGATGAGCTAAGAAAGGTTCAATATACGGCAATCAAAAACAATCTTCGTTGGATGGATGTTGAAATGGCATTAGCATCTAATG
>SMEO01000145.1_pt1 | contig 14998 bp, 12 predicted proteins | sample 2456251 | NCBI WGS metagenome assembly SMEO01 (sample SAMN10132594, study PRJNA489261) | soil metagenome | isolation source: day1 control-silt loam soil ammended | place: USA | reverse complement strand
TATCGAGGTTCCACTCCTTTTCAAAAAAGGCTCAATCTTTTACTGTTCAAACAGTAGAGATTGAGCCTTTTTGTATGTGGTCTTTCATCTAAATTTAATAAAAATCAACAAAATTTTTACTTAGATGGGACAAAGAGGATAATATTTTTCTATTAAAATATAAAAAGGTCCGTTAGCAAAAGGGGAAGGGCGTTGTACACATCTTAAAATGAATAGAAGAGGAGTTTTTAATAGAATGAAAAATATTTTGTCATTTTCTAAGCAATCGATCCCTTATGTAATGGCAGCAGCGTTATTACTGCCTAACACATTTGTACAAGCACAGGATACAACAAGCTCAGCATCCGCTCAACAAGAAAACCGTCAATTTAAGAATAAAATTGATATTTCTAAAATTGCGGGTTACAGCACTGGAGTTTCAGATGAAGAGGGTGGAGTTGCTGAAATTGTAAAATACAATCCTCATAATAAAAAATTCTACGTAATCAATGGAAAAGCGCAAACGATTGATATCGTTAGTTTAAAAGGATTATCGTCTTCAGGCAATCAAACATTAGTAAAAGAAAAGTCTATCAATATTGCAGAAGCAGTTAATTCAAGTTCGTTTGCATATGGAGATTTAACAAGCATTGATATTAATACAACAAAGAAAGTAATCGTTGCTGCCGTTCAAGAGCAGGACTATTCAAAGACTGGGAAAATTGTTGTTATGAACTATGATGGAAAAATTCTCAAAACCTTTGATGCTGGCGTTCAACCAGATATGATTAAAATGAGTACCGATGGTTCGTATATTCTTACAGCTAATGAAGGGGAACCACGAAAGGGGCTTGTAAATGGAGTGGACCCTGAAGGATCAGTTACCATTGCTGATTATAAAACAGGAAAAACAAACACGGTGCAATTTACGGATACTAGCGTAATTGACGACGATGTCCACATCCGTAATAATGCTGGAAAAGAAAATGCATGGAGAGATTTGGAACCAGAATATATTGCTTTATCTGATGATAATAAAAAGGCCTATGTTACGCTTCAAGAAAATAATGCTATTGCAACGATTAACGTAAATGCAGGAAAAGTCATTTCTGTAAAATCATTAGGATTTAAAGATCACTCTTTACCACAGAATGCTCTTGATGCAGGAAGAGATGGTAAAATAAACATCACAACGTTGCCAATAAAAGGTGCATACATGCCTGATTCAATCACTCAAGTGACAATTGATGGGGAGGGCTATCTTTTAACAGCTAACGAAGGTGATGCTACTGAATGGGAAGAGTTTGTAAATGTTTCGGAGTTCGGGGATATACAGGATTCTATTACTATTAAAGATGGTACATTTAAGGGAATGACGAAAGAAGAAGCGGAAAGCCAGCTTGCCGAAATGAAAAATGACCCAGCTTATAAAAAGCTTGAAGTTCTTACCGATAGGGGCAATGATGCCGTGTACACGTTGGGCGGACGTTCTTTTTCCATTTGGAAGGCTGATACACTAGAATTAGTGTATGATAGCGGAAGTGATTTTGAAAAAATTACAGCTGAAGCTTATCCTCAATATTTTAATTGGTCGAATGATGACGATGAAATGGATAAAAGAAGTGCTAAAAAGGGTCCAGAGCCTGAAGATGTGAAAATAGGTAAAGTTGGGGATAAAGTTTACGCATTTATCGGTCTAGAGAGAATAGGCGGGATTATGTCATATGATATTACGAATCCATCCAATGTGAAATTTGCTAATTATTTGAATACGAGAGATTTCAGCCAAAAGATAGCTGGAGATGTTTCTCCTGAGGGACTTGAATTCATACCTGCTCAAATGAGTCCAACATTACGTCCACTTGTATTGTCAGGAAATGAAGTGAGTGGTACAGTTGCTGTCAATCAGCTAAACGTAAAAGCTTTCGACCCTTCAAATCTTTTGTCCATCAATAAAGTGGAGGATAACGACAAGTCTATTACTGGTAATGCAGTAGCAGAAGGTAGTGTTTATGCTGTAATCGGAAAGAAAACCTACCACTCTGTTGCGAATTCAAAAGGGAAGTATTTTATAAAAATCCCTGTGACTAAGGCAGGAACAACAGTGACTGTCTATATAAATGACGCTGCAGGTGATAAGCTTGTTTCTAAGACAACAAAAGTTATTGATAAGACTGCACCTAAATTGTCTGTAAATAAGGTGAATACAAAGACCAAAGTTATTAACGGGATAACAGAGGCAAAAGCTACCGTTACGATAAAAGTAGGAAGTAAATCATATAAAGCGAAAATAGACAAAAAAGGGAACTACAGCTTAACGGTTAAGCCACAAAAAGCTGGAACAACAATCAAAGTTTATACAAAGGATCAAGCAGGAAATACAAGCTCAAAAATAGTCAAAGTAAGCAAGTAAAAAGGAAAGGACCAGACCTTACAGCGCTTTTGCGGGAGGACTGGTCCTTATTTCTAATTGAAAAAGAAAAAATTTAATCATAGTAAATTCCGTTTTTTGCGAACTAGGGTTGATAGACTAATTCCAAGCTTATTGGCACATTCTTGTAAAGACGAAGATTGATCTAATGTTTGAGCAATATATTCATTTTCAAACGAAGTAACAGCATCTTTTAGATTAAGAAACTCAACGTTATTCTTTTCCGTGTTTTCGTTAAAACTAATCTGTTTTCTGTGAATATTTTTTGGAAGATCATCAACTGAAATATTTGTTCCTTCACTTAAATGATAAAGTCGTTCGACGATATTTTTTAATTCACGAATGTTTCCAGGCCAATTATATTCCATGAATTCTTGTAAAACTTGAGGACTTATGGTCTTTTTAGTTTTATATTTGTGTTCTAAACGGGTAAGAAAATAAAAGATGAGTCCGGGAATGTCGTTTTTTCTATCTCTTAAAGGAGGAATTGTAATGGACAGCACATTGAGTCTATAGTATAAATCCAGACGAAACCTTTTTTGTTCAACAAGTGACTCTACATCCATGTTTGTTGCTGTAATAATTCGTACGTCCACTTCTTTCATTTCGGTGCCGCCAAGTCTTCTAATTTTATAATCTTGTAGCACATTTAATAGTTTGACTTGTAGGGCAAAGGGAAGATCGCCAATTTCGTCTAGAAAAAGTGTTCCCCTATGAGCCAACTCAATTAGTCCCTTTTTACTATTTCCTGCTCCGGTAAAAGCCCCTTTTTCATAACCAAACAATTCTGACTCTAAGAGGTGATCCGGGATGGCCCCACAGTTAATTTTAATGAACGATCCCTTTCTGTTGCTATTTTCGTGAATGTAGTTTGCTAAGACATCCTTACCAACACCTGATTCACCGAGTAATAAAATGGGCAAGTCGTTTTCTGCAAAGCGCTTAGCTAGTGAGAAGGCTTGATCCATCTGTTTGCTTTCATATACAAAATTCCTTTCAGTACCTAATTCATCTTGTAATTTTTCTAGAGTATTTTGATAGACTTGGTTCATTTTTCGCGTTTTTTCTAACTCTGATTGGATAAGGTTTATTTCAGTAATATCTCGTAAATTAGAGACAATAAATGAGATTTCCTTATTTTCATTAAAGAAGGGAGTGGCGGTCACGATAGCTTTTTTGCCATTCGGATAGTCAATCATAAGTGTACTTGCTTGCTTTGTTTCTATGGCAACGGCAGCACTAATATATGGAACTGCTTTCATTGATAAGGCATCAAAAATGCCAGCTAAATTGGAGTCAAAGAAATCCGCTGACAATCCAGTAGTATGCAATAATGCTTCATTGTATAAGAGAGGGTTGCCATTGTGATCACAAACAAATAAACCATCATGGGAAGTATTAAAGACATTCGTTAATAAAGAAATAGCTTCGTTAGTATTCTTTTTTTTAAAATATTTCGTCTGATACATTAGATCCCTCCTGTTGTGGTAAACAACAAATGATAAGATGAAGTATCTGTAAAAATTACATATTTTAACATTTTGTAAATTATCTCATAAATAATGGCAATGTTCAAGAATGACTATGTTGAGCAAATATTCATATTCAAAAATGACCATGTATCGATTAAAAGGTATAAGATGGGTAGCTTATATAGTTGGCACGATACTTGCATGATTGTAAGAATATAAGAGCTATTTTGTCGTTTCTTATATTCTATTAATTATTCTAATTTTGGAGGGTAGACAATGAGTGAAAAGATTCCAAATCTAAAATTTTCTCCTGAATTCGGAAACGATACAATCCATATACCAAATGTCACTCTATCGCAGATGTTGGAACAAACGGTTGCAAAGTGGCCAAAAAACAAAGCACTTTCTTTCAAGGGGAAAACATGGACATATCAGGAATTGAAAGTTCAAGTTGATGCCTTTGCTTCAGCACTTCAGCAGAGTGGTGTTCAAAAAGGCGATCGAGTCGCCCTAATGCTTCCTAATTGTCCTCAATTTATCGTTTCTTATTACGGTATTTTAGCTGTAGGGGGAATTGTGGTACAAATTAATCCAATGTTTACCGAACGAGAATTACACTATATTATTTCTGATTGTAGTGCAGAAACAATTATTGCTTTAGATTCTACTGCTTCTGTTATTACGTCCATTCAACGTGATACTCCATTGAAAAATAGCATCTTTGTTAGTTTTGATTCGAGGGGAGATTGTCTTTCAGCGGAACAAAGCTATGAAACTTTTATGAGTCATAGTACGGGAACCCTTACTCCTGTTACTTTAGATCCTTTCGAAGATGTGGCAGTCATTCAATATACAGGCGGTACGACCGGGCGTTCTAAAGGGGCAATGCTCACACATTATAATCTTATTGCCAATGTTGTACAGAACTATGAAGTGATAAAGGATCTATTACATCCAGGAGTTGAACGAGTGCTAACCGTTATTCCACTATTTCATGTGTATGGGATGACGCTCTGTATGAATATGGGTATTTTTCAAGGCTATTGTTTAATTATTCTCCCACGCTTTGATCGTGAGGAAGTGTTGCAGACAATCAAGCGTGAAAAGCCGACCTACTTTCCAGGAGTACCCACGATGTATATGGCGCTAAATAGTCATGTAGAGGTTGAGAAATATGGGTTGAATGAATTAAAAGTATGTCACTGTGGGGGTGCCTCACTTCCATTAGAATTGCTGAATGAATTTGAACAAAAAACGAAAACAAATATTTTTGAGGCCTATGGTTTATCAGAGGCATCACCAGGAGCACTTGGTCAATCTCCATTAGTAGAACGGATACATGGTTCTGTCGGAACTCCTTTACCTGGTACGGAAGTAAAAATTGTTTCGATTGCTAATCGAGAACAAGAGGTGCCTCTCGGTGAAGCAGGTGAACTAGCCATAAAAGGTCCACAGATTATGAAGGGATACTGGAAGATGCCAAAGGAAACAGCGATTTCGCTTCAAAATGGTTGGTTGTATACAGGAGACATCGCAAGTGTGGATGAAGAGGGGCGCGTATTTATTGTCGATCGAAAAAAAGATCTAATTATTGCAAGCGGTTACAACGTATATCCGCGTGAAGTAGAGGAAGTGTTATATGAGCATCCTTGTGTTCTGGAGGCAGTTGTCATTGGAGTTCCTGATTCATATAGAGGGGAAACAATCAAAGCTGTTGTGGCAATTAAGGAAGGAAAACAGTTGACAGTAGATGAACTCACCGCACATTGCAAAAAGAATCTTTCAGCGTATAAAGTACCAAAAATCATAGAATTCCGTTCATCCTTACCAAAAACCTCTGTCGGAAAAATCTTACGTAGAGCATTACGTGATGAAGAATAAGGAAAAGCACAAGATGCCCTTTCAGCGACGTATTTGCTGGAGTGCTTTGTATAAGATTTTAATATTTTGAAAGGATGAGTTACATGACAAAAAAAGAGCTGACAAAAGTGGTTGGCGGCAGTTTTATAGTACATCCAATTGACAAAGAAACCATTGTTACACCTGAGGATATTACAGATGAACAGAAAATGATTGTTGATATGGCTAATAATTTTGTGATGAATGAATTAATTCCTAATGAAGAACAATTAGAAAAACTAGATTATGAGCTTACGATCAAGCTTCTTAGACAAGCTGGAGAACTGGGCTTGCTTGGTGTAGATGTACCTCAACAATTTGGCGGCCTTGAACTCGACAAAGTGACGAGCACGTATATCAGTGAAATTTTAGGTAAAACATCTTCTTTTCTATACTCAATCGGTACGCAAACAGGGATTGGCTCATTGCCGATTGTCTATTTTGGAACACAAGAGCAAAAACGAAAATATTTACCTGATGTAGTAACAGGAGAAAGGATTTTTGCTTATTGTCTGACAGAGCCATCAGCGGGTTCAGATGCTCTTGGTGCAAAGACAACAGCGACTTTGTCTGATGATGGAACACATTATATCTTAAATGGTTCCAAAGTGTTTATTACTAATGGTGGAATTGCAGATGTTTTTATCGTATATGCCAAGGTGGATGGCAAGTATTTTACTGCTTTTATTGTAGAAAAGGGTATGCCTGGTTTCGCTGTTGGTCCAGAGGAGAAAAAAATGGGTCTTAAAGCATCATCTACCTGTCCACTTTTCTTCGATAATGTGCGAGTGCCTGTTGAAAATCTGCTTGGTGAAGTGGGAAAAGGTCATATTATTGCTTTTAATATTTTAAATTTAGGACGGCATAAACTGCCTACTAACTCTCTTGGTACAGCAAAAGAAGCGTTAGAACTGAGTACTGTATATGCAAAAAGTAGAAATCAATTTGGAACTTCTATAGCGAATTTTCCATTAACCGCTAAAAAAATAGCGGAAATGAATATTATGATTTTTGCACTTGAAACAATGGTCTATCGTATAGCAGGCATGTTTGATCAAGCTCTTTATGACATCGATCATTCAAATGAAGATACAGGAGCGAAATCTGCATCTGCTATCGCTGAATATGCAATTGAATGCTCTATTAATAAAGTGTTTGGTACTGAAGTGCTGGATTTCATTGTTGACGAGGGTGTTCAAATTCATGGAGGATATGGGTTTACTGGGGAGTATAAAATTGAACGAATGTACCGTGATTCAAGAATTACCCGTATTTTTGAAGGAACAAACGAAATCAATCGTCTTCTTATTCCAGGAACACTGATCAAAAAAGCGTTGAAAGGTCAGTTGCCATTGCTGCAGCAAATGGAAGCAATAAAGGAAGAGTTGCTGTCGTTTGAAGCTAGACAGTCGTTTAATGATGTATTAGAGAAGGAATCTTATTTAGTAGTAATCGCTAAAAAGATTTTCACAATGGTTGGAGCACTAGCTATCGATAAATATGGAGCAAATTTGGAAAAAGAGCAGGAAGTAATGGCCAATCTAGCCGATCTATTAATCCAAATTTATGCTATGGAAGGTGTATTGCTTCGTACAAAGAAAATATTGGGGAGCAAAGGTTTAGACAAGGCAAAACATGCCATTCAAATGACACAAGTATTTGTACATGAGGCATTTGATAAAGCTGAAGCAGTAGCAAAGGAAGCGTTAGCGACAATAGAAACGGGAGAAGAACTGCAACAACAGGTAAGAACACTGAATTCTTTAACAGAGAGAACACCCATTAATGTGACTGTACTTAAACGAGAAATTGCTGAATATGTTTTTGAAGCAGAAAAATATATCGTTAGCTAAAAATTAGATTATTCATAAAGGGGATTCGGAAAATGTCAAAGCGAGATGCGGTAATCGTAGCAGCAGTTAGAACAGCCATTGCAAGAAACGGAGGGGCTTTAGCAGAACTCTCAGCACATTATCTGGGCTCAGAAGTAATAAAAGAAGTGATAAAGAGAGGAAAACTCGAGCCAGAAATGATTGATGATGTCATTATGGGGAATGTACTAGGTGCTGGAGGAAACCTTGCTAGGTTATCAGCCCTGAAGACTGGATTATCCATCCAAATTCCTGGATTAACCATTGATCGGCAATGTGGCTCTGGTATCAATGCTATCAATCTTGCGGCATCTGCAATTCGTGCAGGTGATGGAGATATTTTTATTGCGGGAGGGATTGAAAGCTACAGTCAAGCTCCGTACTTATTAGCCAAACAAAAGAGATTATATAGTTTTGAGCCCCCTAAATTTTTAAGTAATAAAGTATCAACGAGAGAAATTGGGGATCCACCAATGGGAATTACGGCTGAAAACCTGGCGGAAAAATATCATATTTCCCGCGAAGAACAAGATCAATTTTCTTTAAGCAGCCAAATGAAGATGGCCCAGGCAATAGAGGAAAAGCGATTTGAAGAGCAAATTGTACCGATTAAGGTTTCAAAGGGAAGAGGACAAGAGACAGTATTTGAGGTAGACGAACATCCAAGACCTCAAACAACTATGGAGGGATTAACAAAATTAGCTCCTGCCTTTTTAAACGGAGGAACGGTTACAGCCGGAAATAGTTCTGGATTAAATGATGCGGCTTCAGCACTAGTGATTATGTCGAGAGAGAAGGCAGAAGAGCTGGGTCTACAATCACTTGCTGTTGTCCGTGAATTTGCAGTTGCGGGTGTAGATCCAAATATTATGGGAATCGGGCCAGTACCAGCTACGAGGAAGGTGTTAGAAAAATCAGGATTATCCATTCGTGATTTAGATGTCATTGAATTAAACGAAGCCTTCGCTGCTCAGGTACTAGCCTGTCAAAGGGAACTTGAAATGGACATGTCGAAAGTCAATGTAAATGGAGGTGCCATTGCTCACGGTCATCCATTAGGTGCAACAGGAGCGGTTCTTGCAACAAAAGCTATTTATGAATTAAAAAGAATTCAAGGGAGGTATGCATTAATAACCGCTTGTATTGGTGGAGGACAAGGGATAGCGACTGTTTTGGAACGTGAACAGTAAGTAGAGGGACAGTCCCAGCTACGTAAAGTAGTGTGGGACTGTCCTTTTTAACTATTCGTTTCTTTCTCATAAGCAATAATAATTAATTCTTTATTTGTTTCATCACGCAATTTATTTTCGAAGTTTTTTAGGTCATCCACTAAGGATTGTGACAAGCTTGCTGCTGTGTAATCTAAATCTTGATTCATGGTCAATCACTCCTTTGATAAATATACTTTCTTGCTCGTATAGATTGTCCGATGGGAGTGAATTTATTCTAAAAAAGTCACATGATAGGGGACCTGAAATTATGTTGCCTACAAAGAATGAGAATTCCTAAAAATGAGAAGCTAATATTAATCATCAAAGGGTATCAGATAACATGAGAAGTATTGAAGAAATCCGTAATGAAGTGGGAATGTTGTCATTAATCGCTTACATTATTTTTTAAAAGCTAATGTATTGACGAATAAGGAATTGTCGTTATATAATAAATTTTGAATTCAAGGTATTTTAATCAAAGAGTCTTTAATGGAAATTATTATATTTTTTTTATCTTGTATTCAAAATAAATATTTTAAAAAGGGGTATGAGAAATGTCAGTAGATTTAGGTTTATTAATTGTTCGTTTAGTTGTAGGATTATTATTCGTTGCGCACGGAGCTCAAAAATTATTCGGTTGGTTCGGAGGATACGGTATTCAAGGAACGGGTGGATGGTTTGAATCAATTGGTGTTAAACCAGGTGCAGCAATGGCGGTATTAGCTGGTTTATCTGAGCTTGGTGGAGGTTTATTATTTGCACTAGGATTAGTAACACCATTAGCAGCTGTTTTAATTATCATTCCAATGCTTGTTGCTATCGTTAAAGTACATGGAGCAAATGGTCTTTGGGCTACTGCTAATGGATATGAATTAAACTTACTTTATATTGCTATCGCTTTAGCAGTTGCTTTAATCGGTGCAGGTAGCTATTCATTAGACGCTATCATATTTTAATAATCATAAATGAAAAGTTATGTGTAAAAACCCATGGATGATTTCCATGGGTTTTTAGTTTGACTATAAAGTTTACTTTCAATAATTTGATTTTACCTGCGAAAATAGCTTATTTACTTTCAAATTTCTTCATTAAAATAGCCCAATCCATGATTATGGTCTGGGCTACTGATCTTAGTATGTTTTCTTCTTACAGCATTAGCCAAACAAAGATCGGGGCCAGAATCGATCCAATGACGGCACTTAGTGTCATGGAAACTGAGCTCATCGACGCGGTAAGCTCTCCATATTCAATAGCCTTTGAGGTTCCAATTACATGCGACCCACTTCCTAGAGAAATTCCTTTTCCAAGTAGACTGTCGATTTTGAACCATTTGAAAATCAGGGGTCCTAATAGCATTCCGGTAAAACCTGCGATTAGAACGAAAATGACGGTTAGGGCAGGGATCCCCCCGATTTCGGCCGTTATTTGTATGGCTACTGGCGTTGTGATCGATTTTGACACCATGGACAAAATGAGAGGCTTTGATAATGCAAATAGTTTGGCTAATAAAATACCACTTACAATTCCGACAATTGATCCAACAATCACGCCCCCCAGGATAGGAGTTATGTATTTCAGTAAGGTATTCCGCTGACTATACAAAGGATAAGCAAGTGCTACAATAGCTGGTCCTAATAATTGATTAATCCAATTTCCGCCAATCATATACGTTTCATATGGAAGTTTAAATAGTAAAAGAATTCCGATAATGACTAATGATGTCGTCAGTAAAGGCATTAAGAATGAAAATTTAAAGTAGGCATACAGCTTTGACAGTAGCAGAAATATAATTACAGTTCCAATAACAATAGAAACGGCGATTAATGAATGAATCATTCGTGTTCCTCCTTTCTTTTAGGAAGCTTGCTTTCAATAAATTGACTTGTTTTTCCAACAATAATCATTGTGATGATGGTGCTGAGAACTACAACAATAACAACAAGCGCTCCTTGAGTGGAAAATAGAGTAGGATAGTTCATAATTCCGATTGTTGCCGGTACAAAGAACAAGGTTAAAAAGAGTAAGAGGAATTCTGAACCTTGTTTAATGGCAGGAACAGGGATTATTTTTAACATCAATGCAGCCAATAATAAAAATAACCCAATGATACTTCCTGATATCGGTAAGTGGAGTATCGCTTGCAATGAATTACCCAACATATTAAATGCATATAAAATGATGACTTGAATAATTACTTTTAGAATTTTCATAAAATATTCCTTGCTCCTTAAGATTAAATGTTCATTTTTTACTATATCATATCAGAGAAAAAATAAAGATAGCAGAATTAGAAGAAGATGGGGAATCCTTTTTTAGAGAAAATGTGAACTTTCGTGAATTACTATCATTTGTATAGAATAAAATTACGTTTTTATAGAATGATGAAACCCAGAATAAAGTCCTTCAAATTAAAATGAAGGACACTTTGCCTGCTAGTTTCATAGACCCTACACAAACAAAAAAGCATCATAAGAAAAACGGTTCGTTTTCCTTACGATGCTTTACCTTTTTAGGGACTTACCGGATAACCCCTTTGGACTTTAGTACTGGAGAAATATCTTAGTTACCGATTTCCACGGTATCTTTTTTAGCAAAATCAACATCAAAACCAAGATCTTTTATTAATTGAACGTCAGCAGAACTTTCTTGGCCTTCAGTCGTTAAATAGTCTCCGACAAAAATCGAATTAGCTGCGTAGAGACCTAATGGTTGTAGGCTTCGTAAATTGACTTCACGACCACCGGATATACGTATTTCTTTAGTTGGATTAATATAACGCATAAGAGAAAGTACTTTTAAACAATACCTTGGATCTAGTTCATCAGTACCCTCTAGCGGTGTTCCATCGATAGCGTTAAGGAAGTTAACTGGGATTGAATCCGCATCTAAAGCCTTTAAGCTGTTGGCCATATCGATAACATCTTGCTTTGTTTCCCTCATTCCAATGATAACGCCAGAGCAAGGGGAGATTCCTGCATCTTTGACAAGATCAACAGTATTAACTCGGTCTTGATAGGTATGTGAAGTGGTAATCGATTCATGGTGATTTTCTGAGGTGTTCAAATTATGATTATATCGGTCAACGCCAGCCTCTTTTAGTTGTTTAGCTTGTTCGGGTTTGAGTATTCCAAGGCAGGCACAGACGGTTAGGTTATATTGATCCTTGATTTCTTTAACAGCGGAAATGACTGTTTCCAGGTCTTTATTGCTTGGTCCTCGTCCGCTAGCAACAATGCAATAGGTTCCTATTTGTTGCTCGTAAGCCTGCTTAGCACCTTCGATAATCGTATCCTTATCCATCATTCGATATTTTTCAATAGGGGCGTTAGAAATACTTGATTGAGAGCAATATCCGCAATTTTCTGGACATAAACCAGATTTCGTATTGATGATTCTGTTTAGTTTTACTTTATTTTCAAAATAGTGATGACGGATTGTGTAAGCCCCATTTAGTAATTCAAGCAGTTCATGGTCGGACGAGTTTAGAATCGCCATGGCCTCTTCGTTACTTAGTTCTTTTCCATCTAGTACTTCTATTGCAAGCTGTTTCCAATTTGTCATGTTTTCCATCCTCCCAGTATAGTTAAGCTCCAATTTTTAAATGTTTAAATCGCTCGGTTGATATTACGGTTTTTTCCAAGCGGTGCGCAAATAATCCTGCTACAACTGCTAAAATAATATCTTTTGGCAGTGGAGCCAACATCCACATCCATGCCATCGAGTAAGTGAATCCATCTGGAGCATCTGCCCATAATCTATACGCATAGTACATCCAGTTTGTACCAACAATATAATTGATGGCCGTCCCTATGAGGGCTGCCATGATAAAGCCGGAAACACTTTTGAATTTTTCTACGATCTTTCCTGTAACGTATGCAGCAAGGATAAATGAAAGAATAAAGCCGAATGTCGGTTTAATAAGAGCTCCTACTCCGCCGCTGAACTGTGCAAATACAGGAACGCCGACAAGTCCAACAAATGCATAAACGGTTGTGGTGATTGTCCCTAATCGGCTACCAAGTATCAGACCTGCTAAAATACCAAAAAATGTTTGTAGAGTAATAGGTACTCCACCAACCACCATAAATGGGATGATTGAAGTAATGTTTGCTCCAACCGCCATTAATGCGACAAACATACTGGCAAGTGTTAAATCAATGGTTTTTAGCTTTCTCATTACGAATTTTCTCCCTCTTAGTAATATTCTGATAATTATAGAATAAAGGAGGGAGTAATTGATTGTCAACCTTAAAATATAAATGGTTTACAATGTACTCTATTTTTATGATTGCAGAAAGAAGTAAAATCGTATATCGTTTATGATAATGAAAGGGATTTTTTGATTTGGAAGAATTGAGAATATGGTTGGACTTTATTTTTGGGAGCTATTAGCATCAGGCGTGGTAGAATAAGGGGTCATACGAAATGTGCCAAAATTAATAGTATTATATAAAAAAACCGCGTGTGGAATGTCACAACACGGTTCTATTAATTAATTTATCGTTAATTGTTGCAGTCTTTCAGCAACTACTTTCTCTGTTAAGTTATGCTCAGTAACGTATCGGTTGCGTGGGTGCACACGGCATTCATGTGAACAGCTACGAAGATACTTATGTTCGCTTTCTTCACTTGCAAGAATTTTCTTGTTACATTCTGGGTTTGCACAGTTTACATAGCGTTCGCAAGGTTCACCTGTAAAATAATCACGTCCAACGACCACATGTTCTTTATGATTGATGGGCACTGAAATTCTTTCATCAAAGACATACATTTGGCCATCCCAAAGCTCACCTCGTACTTCTGGATCTTTACCATATGTGGCAATCCCCCCATGAAGCTGACCGACACCTTCAAAGCCTTCACGAACAAGCCATCCAGAGAATTTTTCACAGCGAATACCGCCTGTACAATATGTCAACACTTTTTTTCCTTCAAACATGTCTTTATTATCACGAACCCATTGTGGAAGATCGCGAAAATTTGTAATATTAGGTTTAATGGCACCGCGAAAATGGCCTAAGTCAAATTCATAGTCATTACGAGCATCCAGAACAATCGTATCTTCGTCCTGCATTTGCTCAAAGAATTCTTTCGGACTTAAATGACGTCCTGTCATCTCATTTGGATTGATATCATCTTCTAAACGTAGAGTGACAAGTTCAGGGCGAGCACGAACTTTCATTTTTGGGAAAGCATGTTCATTTGCTTCATCTATTTTATAAACCATATCGGAGAAGCGGGAATCATTTCTCATCATTTCTATATATTGATTGGTGTGATCTATCGTACCTGAAACAGTTCCGTTAATACCTTCTGCTGCAATTAAGACCCGTCCTTTTAATTCATGCTCTTTACAGAAGGCTAGATGCCAGGCCGCATACTCCTCAGGATTTTCAATAGATACATATTTGTAGTACAACAATACTCTATATGGTTTACTTTCGTTCATATTTATTACCACCTATTGGTTATATTTGCAAGATATAATGTATTTAGGTAAGTATTCTATCAAAACACTTTTCTCTTACAGACAATTATTATAACAAAATATTATAGGAAAAGAAAAAAATTCTGCTCAATACTACAAAGGGGATGGATGCAATGTTGAAAAAATTAATGGATGTTCCGATTATTCAAGCGCCTATGGCTGGAGGTGCTTCTAATCCAGTGTTAGCGGCTGCTGTATCGAATGCAGGTGGTCTTGGTTTTTTAGCTGCAGGGTATAAAACAGCTACGGATGTACGAAAAGAAATTGAAGAAACCCGAAAGCTGACAAAAGCTCCTTTTGGGGTAAACGTATTTGTTCCTAGTTATGAACAGATTGATGAGATGGCATTAGCACATTATCGTAAGAAAATTGAACATGAAGCTATTAAAATAGGAACGACAATCGGGGAAGCCTTTAGGGATGATGATGACTGGGACCATAAAATTGCTATTTTAAAAGAAGAAAAGGTAGCGGTTGTTAGTTTTACATTCGGCTGTCCAGAGCGAGAAATCATTAGCGAGCTTCAGCAGGCAGGTTCATTAGTGGTTGTGACGGTTACAAATGTGGAAGAAGCGAAAGTTGCTGCTGAAAGAGGAGCAAATGCCTTATGTGTTCAAGGATTTGAAGCTGGGGGACACCGCGGTACT
>SMEO01000375.1_pt1 | contig 15024 bp, 14 predicted proteins | sample 2456251 | NCBI WGS metagenome assembly SMEO01 (sample SAMN10132594, study PRJNA489261) | soil metagenome | isolation source: day1 control-silt loam soil ammended | place: USA | reverse complement strand
TACTAATTGATCATTGGTATAAGCATAGTTATCAGCATTTTTATGATGCTGTGTACAAAGAGCAATCATACCCTCTGGTCTGTGATGATTTTCAATACTCCAAGGCGGATCGAAATGATGCCATTCGAGATAAGGGTTTCCACAATTAGGAACAGGACAACCAAATCCTACCTCCTGTCTAAGAGTTTGAATTACTTTTTTAGGGGGCGTCCTATTCATTGATGATCTACCATGTGATTTTTTAAATTGTCTAAAATTAACATAATACACGTTATACGTAATGCTTGATATTTCTCTTTAAATATCATTATATTAAAGCAAGCCGTTCTGGAATATAGGGCACCAGAGCGGCTTTTTATTGATTATTCATGTTCCACGCTTAAAATTCGAACAGTGTTTCATGATTTTTATAAGTTAAACTAAATTTAGTTGCTAATCCCAATAAGCTATTCACTAACTTGTAAATATCGGTATACCGCCTGACGACTAATCCCAAAAGCTTTCCCTAATGCCATTTTCGATGGATACTTCCCCTCCTTCCATGCTTGTCGTAAAGCTTCAGCTTGGTCAGGCTTTAGTTTATGCACCCGACCTTTGTACTTCCCCTGAGCAGAGGCGAGTTTTATTCCTTCCTTTTGCCGCTCTAAAATGATCTCACGTTCGAACTGTGCAAAAGCACCCATCATTTGAAGCATCAAATTATCCATCGGGGTGGATTCGGCTGTAAAAGTAATATTTTCTTTTACAAACTGGATGGAAATCCCTCGTTTGACCAGTTTATCTACTTCAGTGACCAAATCTTTTAAGCTTCGCGCAAAACGATCCATGGAATGTACTATCACCCTGTCCCCTTCCCGGACATAGTTCAACATTTCTTGAAATTTCGGTCGGTCAGTATTTTTACCCGAAGCACGGTCAACAAAAATCCGGTCGACTTCAATCCCCTCAAGTTGACGCCCAGTATTTTGCTCGACCGAACTCACTCGCACATAACCTACTTTTTGGCCTTTCACTCTTTCTCGCCCCAATTGGATAAAAATGAACAATTTTGTAAATTATAAATCTTTAATATCAAAGTTACATGTTACTTATGATTAAAAATCATTTAAATGGTACATGGTTTTACGAACTTTTAAAGTGTTACTTTAGGGTACACTCTAAATTTACATATTTAAATAACGAGTTTTTTCTCACTCATAAGAATTTGCAAGAATATATATACATTTATTGACATTAAGTAATTTAAATAAAATCAATATACGTATTTGCATATATGTGGAAATACGTATATAAATATATCTGAGTTTCTAATAGCAGAGTCAGTCAAAATGTTCTCGACCATAAAGATTTATCACAATCCTGAGTGTGGTACATCAAGGAATACCTTAGCTTTAATTCAAAATGCAGGAATTGAACCAATCGTTATTGAATATCTAATTACCCCACCTTCGAAAGCAGAATTAATTGAACTTATTCGTAGTGCTGGTTTAAGTGTTAGAGAAGCAATTCGTAAAAATGTACCTTCATATTCTGATTTAGAAATTGTTCGGGAAGATTGGTCTGATGAACAGCTTTTAAATTTTATGCTTCAACATCCTATTTTGATTAACCGCCCATTCGTTGTTACGGATTTAGGTACACGTTTGTGTCGTCCTTCTGAAGTTGTTTTGGATATTCTCCCGTTTCCTCAGAAAGGCGCATTTAGCAAAGAAGATGGTGAAAAAATTATTGATGAAAATGGCCTAAGAATTAAATAGCACTTTCTCATCTCTTGAATGGAAAGAATGTGAAGGAGACTTATATGGATCAAGTTAATTTTTTTAAATGCTTATCAGATGAAACACGTCTCAATATAGTGACATTAATTGTTGAAAATAAAGAACTATGTGTATGTGATTTGACTGAAAAACTACAACTCAGTCAACCTAAAATTTCAAGACATTTAGCCCTTTTACGTGCTTCAGGGCTACTTCAAGATCGCAGACAAGGCCAATGGGTTTACTACAGTATCAATCCAAAATTGGCCAACTGGTGTTATGAAATTTTAGATATTTTGAAGACGGTTCAATCTCAATCAAAGCTGGATGATCAACACCCCCTTTCTGTAAATAGTTATTGTGAGTAATTCAATGAAATTTTTATTTTTATGTACTGGAAATAGCTGCCGTAGCATTTTGTCTGAAGTTTTGTTTAATAGCCGAGCACCAGAAGGTTGGAAAGCCTATAGCGCTGGGAGTAAGCCTTCAGGTCAAGTTCACCCGCTAACTTTAGAAACCCTTGAAAACTTAAGATTATCTACCGAAGGTTTATGGAGTAAAACGATTAATGATTGTGAACAATATCAACCTGATGTTGTGATCACAGTATGTGATTCTGCTGCTCAAGAAGCATGTCCACTTTATTTGGGTGGAGCAATCAAGGCACATTGGGGCTTGGCTGATCCTTCACACTTAGACGTGAATAAAGAAGAAAAAATGAAAGCCTTTATGAGCACTGTTGAACATATCAATCGTCGCTTAGATGCTTTATTTAAACTTAATGTAGATAAACTATCTCGCTCAGAATTGATTGCAGCAATTAATCAAATTTCGAACGTTGAGTAAGTGAAATGTCTGAAAAACGCTTATCTTTTTTAGATCGCAACCTGACGCTATGGATTTTTATTGCCATGGCCTTAGGCATTGCCATCGGAAACTTCTTTCCTCAGGCTTCTGTCGCACTCGATAAATTAAGCATTGATTCAGTGAATATTCCAATCGCGATTGGTCTTATTCTAATGATGTATCCACCACTGGCAAAAGTGAACTATGCGACTTTGCCACAAGTGTTTAAGGATAAGAAAACCCTTACTTTATCCTTAGTACAAAACTGGCTGATCGCGCCAGTACTCATGTTTGCCCTGGCAATCATATTTTTACATAGTTATCCAGAATATATGACCGGTGTCATCCTGATCGGTCTTGCTCGATGTATTGCCATGGTTCTGGTGTGGAATGGCTTGGCGTGTGGTGATAATCAATATGTTGCAGCATTAGTTGCCTTTAACAGCATCTTCCAGATTCTATTTTTCAGTACCTATGCCTGGTTATTCCTGACCTTCCTTCCACCCTATTTTGGTGTCGCTTCGCAGGTCATTAATGTCGATTTCTGGACCATCACCCATGCTGTTCTGGTTTATCTTGGTATTCCGTTCTTATTAGGTTTCTTAACGCGATGGATTTTGGTGAAACAGAAAGGCGTGGAATGGTATGAAACCAAGTTCATTCCGAAAATCAGTCCGCTGAGTTTAATGGCTTTGCTGTTCACCATTCTGGCCATGTTTAGCCTAAAAGGCGGTGATGTCGTGAGTCTTCCGCTTGAAGTTTTACGCATCGCGATTCCTTTAACCATTTACTTCGTTTTAATGTTCTTCATCAGCTTCTTTATGAGTAAATGGATGGGCAATGACTATCCTAAGACCACAGCAATTGCATTTACCGCAGCGGGGAATAATTTTGAATTATCACTTGCAGTAGCGATTGCAACTTTTGGTATCGCTTCGCCTGTTGCTTTTACCACGATTATTGGCCCACTGGTCGAAGTTCCTGTGTTGATTGCCTTGGTGAGTGTTTCACTCTGGCTGAGAAAGAAAGTTTTTAAAGAGGCCTAACTCTATGAATCTCCCAAATGTAGATCTAAATCTTCTTGAGCAACCCACCTTTGAAAAAGTTCAAGCCAAAGAACTTGCTCATCCTCCGCGAATTTTGCTGCTGTATGGCTCTAATCGAGAACGTTCTTACAGTCGCCTTGCAGTTCTTGAAGCCGGTCGAATCCTTGAGCATTTTGGGGCGGAAATAAAAATCTTTCATCCTAAAGGGCTTCCTTTACCAGAAGATGCGGATACTGAGCATCCCAAAGTAAAAGAACTGCATGAGCTTTTAGCATGGTCAGAAGGCATGGTCTGGTGTTCACCTGAACGCCATGGTTCTATGAGTTCAATCTTTAAATCTCAAATCGACTGGATTCCACTGGCAGGAGGGGCAATCCGTGCAACCCAAGGTAAAACTCTTGCCTTGATGCAAGTCAGTGGCGGATCACAGTCATTTAACAGCCTGAACCAGATGCGTATTTTGGGGCGGTGGATGCGGATGATCACCATTCCAAATCAGTCTTCAGTTCCAAAAGCTTTTTTGGAGTTTGAAGAAGATGGACGAATGAAACCTTCGGCTTTCTATGACCGGATTGTGGATGTGATGGAAGAGTTATTTAAGTTCACCCTACTGACTCGTGGACAAAGCAAATACCTGACAGATCGTTATTCAGAACGTAAGGAATCAGCTGAAGAATTATCTAAACGTGTCAATCAGCGCAGTTTGTAAACTGCTAGGTGATCTTAAATGCAAAAGAGACATTCTAAATTAATCATTCTTGGCTCAGGTCCTGCGGGTTACAGCGCTGCGGTATATGCAGCACGGGCTAATCTTAAACCCACTTTAGTTGCAGGCTTACAACTCGGTGGTCAATTAACCACGACCACTGAAGTCGATAACTGGCCGGGTGATCCAGAAGGTTTAACAGGCCCCGCACTCATGGAACGTATGCAAGCGCATACGGAACGTTTTGGCACCGAAATCGTCTATGACCATATCAGTGAAGTGGATTTAAGCGTTCGTCCATTCGTGCTGAAAGGCGATATGGAAGAATTCACCTGTGATGCCCTGATTATTGCCACAGGTGCAACGGCACAATACTTAGGTCTTGAGTCTGAAGCTAAATTCATGGGGCAAGGTGTAAGTGCCTGTGCAACTTGTGACGGTTTCTTCTATAAGAACCAGAAGGTGATGGTTGTAGGCGGTGGTAACACTGCGGTTGAAGAGGCGCTTTACCTGTCTAATATTACAGCTCACGTGACTTTAGTGCATCGCCGAGCTTCATTGCGTTCTGAAAAAATTCTACAAGACCATCTTTTTGCAAAACAGAAAGAAGGCAAAATTAGCATTCTTTGGAACAATCAAGTGGATGAAGTGTTAGGCGATAACACCGGAGTAACTGGAGTGCGTTTAAAATCCACTGTAGATGGATCAAAGCAAGATATTGAGGTACAGGGTTTATTCGTGGCAATTGGTCACAAACCAAATACTGAGATGTTTTCAGCGCAACTTGAGTTACGTGATGGCTATATTCAGATCCAAAGCGGAACAGCGGGGAATGCCACTGCTACTTCAGTGCCAGGTGTATTCGCTGCCGGTGATGTGGCTGATTCAGTTTATCGCCAAGCGATTACTTCAGCAGGCTCTGGTTGTATGGCTGCATTAGATGCTGAAAAATATCTTGATAGTTTAAGTTGATTTTGATGTTGTCATAAAAATATAGTGAATATTGTAAAAGCCCAGTCTTCAGGATTGGGTTTTTATATTAAAGAAAAAATAAAAGGGGAAAAGGCTTTGAATCAGAAACAGACGGAAACTGATGTCATCATTATCGGTGGTGGACAGGCAGCTTTATCTACAGCTTATTTTTTAAAGCGAAAAAAAATACCATTTATTATTTTAGATGATCAAAATCAAGCAGGTGGAGCCTGGTTACATGCTTGGAATTCTTTGCGTCTGTTTTCACCGAATAGCTGGAGTTCCTTACCTGGTTGGGTTATGCCGAATACAGAACAAACGTATCCGACCAAGAAAGAAGTTATTGAATACTTGCAGCAATATGAGCAGCGTTATCAATTTCCGATTATTCGTCCTGTATATGTTGATCACGTCAAAAGCGAAGGAGAAGTATTGAGTGTGCATGCAGGTGAACAGACATGGAGAGCCAAGGCTGTAATCAGTGCAACGGGCACCTGGAGTCATCCTTATATCCCATCTTACCCTGGCCAAGAAAATTTCAAAGGTCTGCAATTACACTCCGCCCATTATCAAAATGCAGAACTTTTTAAAGATAAGCACGTAATGATAGTCGGTGGTGGAAATTCTGGAGCACAAATTTTGGCTGAAGTTTCCCAAGTGGCAGACACTCTTTGGATCACGCCAACACCTCCTCAATTTTTAGCAGATGATGTTGATGGCCGTGTACTGTTTTTACGTGCGACAGAGCGTTTAAAGGCACAATTAGAAGGCCGTACAATAGATCAGCCTGTTGGCGGTCTGGGTGATATTGTCATGATTGATTCAGTCAAAGATGCACGTGCACGAGGAGTTTTACATAGTGAGCGCCCATTTTCGGCTTTTACAGAAAATGGCGTGATTTGGGAAGATGGATCTTTTCAACAGGTTAATGCAGTGATTTGGTGTACTGGATTTAAAGCGACTTTAAGCCATTTAAAGCCACTTGGAATAGTAGAGGAAAATAATACGATACTTGTTGAAGGAACACGAGCAGTCAAACAATCCAACCTATGGTTAGTAGGATATGGTGAGTGGACCGGACCTGGTTCAGCGACACTGGTGGGTGTTTCAAGGACTGCGAGAGCCACAGTGGATGAAATTGCAGCTTATTTAGATAATATTTATAATTACATCCAATGTTAAATTGCTTGCCGTAAACTAAGTGCTTTTACAACTTTGATAACAGTATCGAAACTAAGTTTAACCCTCACCGGAAAGAGCTTTGTAAAGACTTTCTCGACCTAGGCTTATCGGGCTATTTAGTGAAGTTGAAAGCTCCAAGTGCAAGTCTACAGTCTTACCTGTAAGAGAAGTATACTTTAAAGTTACACAAAACATCTATATGAAGACTAAAGTCCAAATTAGTGTTTATGTTGGTTCAATGTATTACATTTCGTATTTTCTATTTGTAACGTAATTTCAGTAATATTATGATTATGTTTTAGAACTTCTAAGGCCTTTTGATAGAGTTGATCTGTATTGCTATTCGGAGCAACCAAATGAGCAGTTAAATGAATATTTCTTGAGGATATAGCCCAGACTTTCAACTGATGAATCCCTTCAACGCCCTCTAGCTTCAATAAATCATTTCTTAACGACTCAATATCAATCTCATCAGGAACTCCTTCAAGCAGAATATGAATACTTTGTTTTAATAAAATCCAAGTTCGAGGTAAGACCCAGAAGCCAATTAACACAGCGATTACGGTATCAACCCACATCCACTGGGTAAAATAAATAACTATTCCTCCGATAATCACGCCTATCGATCCTAGAGCATCACTAAGAACTTCTAAATATGCACCTTTTATATTTAGACTTCCTTCAGCACTAGCAGAAAGGATTTTCATTGAAATCAAATTTATGACCAAACCAATGACCGCGACAATCATCATTCCAACACTTTGAATTTCAGCAGGATTCGTAAAACGTTGATAAGCTTCATATACAATATATATTGCTACCACAAAAAGCATCACCGCATTAAACAGAGCCGCTAAAATTTCAAATCGCTGATAGCCAAAAGTTCTTTTATCATCTGCGGCTTTTTTACCAATTTTGATAGCGGCAAGAGCAATAGCTAAAGCGGCTACATCAGTAAACATATGAGCTGCATCAGATAACAAAGCCAAACTTTGGGTAATAAAAGCAGCGACAACTTCTACTATTAAAAAAGTAGTCGTTAAACCTAAGGCAACCATTAACTTCTTACTATTTTCTTCAGTAACAACCGCATGGCTATGATCATGATGTTCTGACATAAAATATTTTCCTTATTCTATTTATGATGAGCAGAGATATTGGATAACAGCCAATATCTCTGCTGTAAATCGACTAATCTATTGGATTAAGAAACTTTCTTTTCATTTATCCAACGATAAAGCACGGGTAACAGCACCAAAGTTAGTAATGTTGAAGAGATAATCCCGCCAATCACTACGGTTGCCAGTGGCCGTTGAACCTCAGCCCCTGTTCCGGTTGCCAGCGCCATTGGTACAAAACCCAGTGAAGCCACACAAGCTGTCATCAACACTGGTCTTAAGCGCAAAATAGCCCCTTGCCACACGGCTTTATGCACTGGATATTTGTCCCTTAATTCCTTAATAAAGGTCAGCATTACCAGTCCATTGAGGACTGCAACACCAGATAAGGCAATAAAGCCAATTCCAGCTGACATCGATAATGGAATATCCCTTAGCCAAAGGAACAGCACACCACCGGTCAAGGCAAAGGGTACCCCGGTAAAGACCAATAGACTTTCTTTGACATTGTGAAAGACCGCCATCAGTAAAATAAAGATAGTGATTAAAGCCAGTGGAATCACGATTTGCATCCGTGCTTTGGCTGAAGCCAAATTTTCAAACTGACCGCCATATTCTATCCAATAACCACTTGGCAAAGTGTATGCTTTGAGCTGTGTCTGTACATCAGAAACAAAAGACCCTAAATCACGCCCTTCAACATTCGTTGTAACCACAACTCGGCGTTTACCATTTTCTCGACTGACTTGGTTGATTCCTTCAATGGTCGAGACTTGCGCGACATCCGACAATAAAATACTGCCACCATTTGGAAGCTGAATAGGTAACTGGGAAACAGATGCGACACTACGGTCTTGCTCTCCAAGACGGATAACAAAATCAAAACGACGATCGCCTTCTAAAATCTCTCCCACGCTTTGTCCACCAATACTTGCAGCCACCACATCCTGAATAGATTTCACACTCAAGCCATACTGGGCAGCTAAAGCTTTATCAATCTCTACATTGAGTAAAGGCAGACCCGAAGTTTGTTCAACTTTCACCGCACTGCTACCTGCGACTTGCTGAATGATTTTCGCGATTTTTGCAGCCTCAGTATTCAAAACCTGCATGTCATCACCAAAAACCTTCACCCCCACATCACTGCGTATACCTGAAATCAGTTCATTAAAACGTAGCTCAATAGGCTGAGAAAACTCACTGTTATTGCCGGGAATTGTCGCAAGATAAGCTTCCATTCGGGTTCGAAGTGCATCTAGGCTTTCTTTTGAATCTGGCCATTCCTCACGTGGTTTCAGCATGATATAACCATCGGAAATATTCGGTGGCATCACATCTGTCGCCACTTCAGCAGTCCCGGTACGGGCAAATATAGCTTTAATTTCGGGAAAGTTTTTCAGTAAAAGCTTTTCGGTATTTTCCTGAATACGTAAAGACTCTTCCAAGCCTGTGCTTGGAGAACGTAATTGCTGTACCGCAAAATCACCTTCACTCAGCTGGGGTGCAAACTCACTGCCAATCTTCGTGCTGAGCAGACCCGTAATGACCAGGAGACAAATGGCAAAAGTTAAAACCACCGCTTTGTAATGATAGGCTCCATCCAATATCTGTTGATATCGGGTTTTGAGCCAGATCATCCAACGGCTTTCCGTTTCTTTGATCTCCCCTTTAACCCATAAAGCAACTGCAGCGGGCACAAAGGTGATCGATAAAATAATAGCTGCCACCAGTGCGAGAACAACGGTTAAAGCCATCGGATGAAATAGTTTTGCTTCTACACCACTTAAAGCAAAAATCGGCAAATACACCACCAAAATAATAAGCTGACCAAAAATAAGAGGACGACGTGCTTGGCGGGCAGCCAGAAAAACTTCCTTAAAGCGTTCACTTTGTGTGAGAGGTCGTTTTAACAGTTGCTGTGTATGGGCTAAACGCCGGATACAGTTTTCGACAATCACCACAGCACCATCGACAATGATGCCGAAATCGAGTGCACCTAAACTCATCAGATTGGCACTGATATTTTTCTGTGCCATCCCGGTTAAGGTAAACAGCATAGAGAGTGGAATGACACAGGCAGTAATCAAGGCAGCACGGATATTCCCTAAAAACAGGAACAGAATGATGATGACCAGGATTGCTCCCTCTACCAAGTTTTTCTGAACGGTTTTAATCGCCTTCTCAACCAAGGTAGTACGGTCGTACACCGTTTCAATCACTACCCCTTTAGGCAAACTATTCTGAATATCTTGAAGCTTGGCATCCACAGCTTTAGAAACAGTCCGGCTATTTCCACCCATCGCCATCATGGCAATCCCTAAAACGGTTTCTTTGCCGTTATAGGTTGCCCCACCGGTTCTTAAATCATGCCCAATAGAGACTTGCGCAATATCACCAACCCGAATTGGGCTGCCATTTGGGCTACCCAGCATGGTGTTCTCAATATCAGAAAGCCCATTGAATGTACCCGGTACACGTACCGTCAGTTGCTGACCATTGTCTTCAATATAACCTGCACCTCGGTTCTCATTATTTTGCGCTAAAGCCTGTTGCAGTTGTTCTAATGAGATATTCAGTTGCTGCATCCGGTTTAAATCGGGAGAGACCACATAGGTTTTTTCAAAACCACCAATACTGTTGACCTCTGCAACTCCCTTAACACGTTGCAGTTGAGGACGCACAATCCAGTCCTGAATCTCACGCAAATCCATCGGCGTGTATGCAGTTCCATCCGGCTTTTTCGCATTCGGATCTGCCTTCAGTACCCATTGATAAATCTCACCGAGACCCGTAGAAACGGGGGACATCGTCGGTGCGATTTGTGCAGGCAACTCAGATTGCGCCTCCTGTATCCGTTGGTTAATCTGCTGACGGGCCCAATAAATATCAGTCCCATCTTTAAAGACAATGGTGACTTGAGAGAGTCCATAACGGGATATGGAACGGGTAAGCTCCAGATCCGGAATGCCAGCCATGGCATTTTCAATGGGATAGGTAATCCGCTGTTCGACTTCAAGCGCAGTAAAACCCTTGGCTTGAGTATTAATCTGGACTTGGGTATTGGTAATATCGGGTACAGCATCAATCGGGAGTTTCTGATAGCTATACACCCCGACCGCAATCCAGGTACAGACAAAGAGCAACACCCAAATCGCATTTTGTATGGAAAACTGAATGATTCGTTCGAATAAACCTTCTGGTTTTGGCAGATCAGAATTAATGTTCATGGCCTGCCTCGTCTTTTTCTAATTCAGATTTCAACAAGAAACTGCCTTGAGCGATATACTTCTGCCCTTCAGTCAGCCCAGAAATCACTTCAAGCCATTGTCCATCACTTGAAGCCTGCCCCAATTGCACTTTCTGTGCTTTTAAGTGGACTTGACCTTTTTGTTCTGAATCTACGATGAAAATACTGTCTTCACCTTCAATACTTTGCAGCGCAGACTTTTGAATCCGAAGGGCTGATTTTGCTGTAGCTTCCGGAATCAACACTCTCACTAACACATTAGAACGCAACTCAGTAGCTTGCGCATCGAGTTTTGCGCGCACCACCAGACGCCCTGTTTGTACATCTGCCTGAGAGGTTAAGCTTTGTACAGTAGCTTTATAGATTTGATCTGAATCATTCACTTTAAAGTCAATTTTTTGCCCGGCTTGCAGTTGACCTGAGAATTGATTCGGCAAATTAAACTCAAGCCATAAATCTTTCAGCTGTTCAATGACAAAGAGCTGATTAGCCAGTTGCACATTTTCACCGACCACAATATCTTTTTGACTGATCACCCCAGAGATCGGTGCTTTAATCAGAAAACGCCCATTGTTATTGCCACTTGCACCTAATGCATTTAAACGTGCTTGTGAGGACTGGACAGTAATCTGCGCTTGACGGTAGGCATTTTCGGCACGCTGGTAATCCTGTTTGGCAGAAATCCCCTGTGACCAGAGTTGCTGTTCGCGCTGGTAATCTTTACGGGCCAAATCCAGATTCACCTGTGCCATACGCAGATTTGCCTGTTGGTCGATCAGTTCAGGCACGATTAGTACAGCCAGCGTTTGTCCTTTTTGCACGCTCTGTCCTAAAGCCACATTGACCTGCTCGACATGACCACTAAAATTAGGCGATATATGCGCTTGTTGATCGGTATTCACCACCAATTTACCTGGCAGGGTTGTCAGCTTTTCAACCAATCCTGTGGATGCAACAGCAACTTTTAAACCTTGTTCAACCATTTGTTGGCTGGTCAGTTGTATTTCGCCTTCTTCAGCATGTCCTTCTTCAGAACTATCTTCATCAGAATGTTCGGCATTTCCCTCATCATGACCATGCCCCTCAGATTCAGTTTTTTTTGAACTTAACCAAATAACCAGACTGACCAAGACCGTAATCATAATCAAAATTGCAATCATGAGAGACTGGGATATTTTTCCGTTTTGCTTGGCGTTCATTTTATCGTGCTCCCCCATTGATTAAATTTTGCGATGCTTCGACTGCCTTTTTATTCAGTTGTGTATAGGCATCCGAACGGCTAATTTCTTCATAACTTGTGCCAATACTGAGTGCCTCAGCTGCGAGGGCAGTTTGCCAAGCTTGACGTAGAATTTGTAATTGACCCAATCGAAGATTCTGCAGTTGGGTGGTTGCTTGCTGAACGTCGGTAATGGACAGTTTCCCTGCCTGAAACCCTTGTAAAGTACGGCTCTGAACTTTGGTCGCCAAAGTAACTTGTGCTGTTGTGGCATCGAACTGGCTACGTAAACCTTTGAGCTGATGCATGCTGTTGGCAATATTGAGTATTTGTTGCTTCAGCTCACGCTGCTGCTGTTGGTTCAGCAATATTTGCTGTTGCTGGACCATCGGGATCGCATATTGCTGGCGGTTGAAAATATTCAGTGGAATAGCCACGCCGATTGCCAAAGTCGTATCGTTGCTTTCATTAGGGGTTTTGCTACGTTTCATGCCTACATTTAAAGTCGGATTGGGACGTGCCTGAATTCTTAAATTTTCAATTTGATGATCCGATTGCTGAATGTTCAAGGCATAGAATTTTTCTAGCCACCCTTCAGCAATATACCGTTGCACAGTTTGGAGACTTTGCTCTGGCCAAGGGATAGCGGTTTTATTCAATTGAAGATGTGAAGATGTTTCTCCCCCCCACAAATTAGACAGCTGACGACCGGCAGCTTGTTTATTCAGCATCGCTTGCTGATAAAGTCGTTGGATTTCTAGCGCTTCAATTTGGGTACGCTCAAAATCAACCAGGGCAATACTGCCTGCCTGATAGCGTTTCTGGGCACTGTCCAGATTGGCTTTACTTGTTTTTAACTGTACTGAATAAGCAGACTGCTCAACCTCAGCAAGTGCAAATTGCGACCATGCAAATTTAACAATCAGTTGGCTTTGTGCCTTCCATAATTGCTGTTGCAATTGGATTTGTTGATTCGAGGTATTGGCAATCACCCGGTTCAGCTTACGCTGACCAAATAGATCTAGAGGTTGACTAACGCCAACATTGAATTCCTGTTCTTGACCTGAGCCAAAGCCAGACTGTTCTAAACTTATACTTGGATTCTGCCATAACCGACTTTGCTGAATATTCAATTCAGATATTTGCTGAACTTGTTGCCACAGCTTGTCTTGAGTCTGGTAACTTTGTACTTTTGCTAAAGCGGATTCAAAGCTGGTAACGTTTTCAGCATAGCTATATTGCATAGCCGCTGCACATATACAAGCAACCAAGCTATGACGCAAGAGTATAATTGATTGTGAAGACATGATTTTTCCCACTTATTTAAATAATAAAAGTGGTGGGAATGTTTTAGGCTACCCCACCATGAGCGGGGAAAATTCGGGAGGTGGGCTTTGTTGAAACAGGTCAGGAGCCTGATAGCTGTTTTTCCAATGAAATTGTGGATTCACTTTAACTTCAGAGCTTGGATGAAACACATCTACTTTTTCATTTTGTACAATCAAATGCGTCATCGATGGTAGATGATCTTGATGATCTTCACCGATTTCTAAATCGCTACTGAATGTTTTTATGTTTTCTGACTGTCCATTATGATCGTGTTGACGACTATCGCTGGCACACAAGGTATTTTGGTGATGACCAAAATGATAACTCTGCTGTGATTGAGGCTGTTGTTCATGGACACAAAAGGCCGCCGCCACATTCCAAAAGCTTTGGAACATGAACAATCCAACCAAGACTGTAATCCATGTAGTAGAACGCATCATCATAACAATCGAAAAATTTGTACCAAGTATAAGGCTTAGAGCCACTCCAAGGTCAAGCTTAATAAATTAAATTAAACATTCAATGAACACTGAATAGCCGGCACTTTTGCAAATTTACCTTGTCTCTATAAGCTCACATCAATTTCAGGTAAGAATAACAATAGATTGACCAAGGTAATGATGGATTTCTGGATAAATTAGACCAATCCCATTTATGCTCATATTCTTTAATTAACTCAACAGACCAATCAATAGAAGTTAATGATGATATTAATTTTTGCATTGCTTCTGGGTTTAACTGATTAACAATACTCGTTAAACGTGATTCATCTAACAGATGAATTGCACTGATACCACAAGAAAAGTTCATTCTAGTCTCTAATAAAATACTATTCATTATTTCTTCTATTAATACAAAAGTTAAATCTAAAAATTAGTTAATATACAATAAAATCAGAAGACTATGTTCGATTAGATAGTGGTTTAACCCTCAACTTTTGATAAGATTTTCATATAGAATTAATCATGTCAGAAGTCATAAACTGAAATTTGCAACTAAATAATCATCTATTTAACATAATGGCGGTTATGCGAAATTCCTAGCATATTAATCTTTTGTCTTATAGCTTTGTATTTTACCAATAGGTAGAATATATTCACAACCTACATCGGAAAAGTAGGTAGTTAAGAAAAAAGTTGCAGAGATTTATAAGCCTTATAGTAACGGGAGAGACTATAGGGCTTTTTATTTATCTTAATATTCATATATCTATGATAAAGTCATGATGCTCGACGATATAAAAGACCGGCTTGAAAATAGGCCGGTCTTTTAATTTAATACTTGCCCTTTTTTATGATCATTATTGATCTTAACAACTAGAGCTAAAATAAAAACCAGGAAAATCAAATGCTTTCTCATTATTAATACCTTCTTCTAATCTTTAAGAATGCCTTTTCCCACTACAAATAGATATGACATAAGGGTAGCACTGATACAAGCCATTTTTTAAATGGCCTTAGCAACTCGATAAACAGTTGCAACTCCACAATTCACTGCTTTGGCAATTTCTTCCTTAGTCATATTGCCAGCTGCTAGCAATTCTTTTATTCGTTTGTGCTTAGCCTCATTGGCTTTCTTACCTGTTGGCTTGTAACCCGAACG
>SMEO01000143.1_pt1 | contig 15112 bp, 14 predicted proteins | sample 2456251 | NCBI WGS metagenome assembly SMEO01 (sample SAMN10132594, study PRJNA489261) | soil metagenome | isolation source: day1 control-silt loam soil ammended | place: USA | reverse complement strand
GCGTACGAAGTTCATGAGCTAGGTCAGCTGTAAATTGTTTTCTAAGAACCTCCTCCTTAGATAACGAGAGAGCTAAATGATTAAAAGAATGACCTAATGGCTTCATTTCATCCGTCAATTTGTCGATTGGCACACTAACTTCTGATTTATGCTCCTGCAACTCACGAATTGCTTTTGATAGCTGATCAAAGCCCGCCGCCAAGCGTTTCGAAAACAACATGCTGAATAAAAAGGAAAGAATCAGCGTAACAATCGCTGCTATATAAATATTTTGTTTAATACTTTTTAAAAAGGCAAAATCCTCATCAACAAGTCTATCAGGATAAAATACTTGAATCTCTCCGATTCGATTTTTACCTACCACCACATCGTACGAATCGGATTGATAGGATTCAGTTTTACCCGCCATTCCTGCCATCATTCCATGCATATTCATTGTATCCGTCAACAAATTCCCCTTCGCATTATAAATTTTATAAAATAAATTCTCTGTCATGGCCTGTTTATGAAGCAATCCTGCCATTTCTTCACTTACAAGACTGCCGCTCTCTTTATATTCTCGAATCACTTCGTTTTCAATAAGATTACTATTTTTCTCTCTATTCTCTCGTAAATAGTCTTTAAAATGATCTTCAAATCCCCATAAAATTGAAATACTTGTAAGGGAGACTCCACAAAGTGAAACAATTAAGAAATAAAATAAAATTCTAGAACGAAGTGTCCGAAACATCTGGTTGTCCTCCAAACTTATAGCCCATGCCAAATACTGTTAAAATAAATACTGGATGACGAGTATTCGATTCCATCTTCTTACGCAAATTTTTAATATGCGTATCAACACTTCGCTCATAGCCCTCAAAAAAGGCTCCATCTTCCTGACAATGCTCTAATAAATCTAAACGGCTATACACACGTCCTGGGTAACTCGCCATTGTGAGCAAAAGCTTATACTCTATAGGCGTTAATGCAAGGATTTGTCCATTCAAAGATACTTCCTTCTTAATCGGATCAATGATTAGTGTTCTATTATTAAAAATGAGCTGATTGGACGTTTTGATTTTGTTGACTCTTCGTAAAATCGCATGGGCCCTGACGACCACTTCTCTTGGACTGAATGGTTTGGTTACATAATCATCGGCGCCTATCACGATTCCATTAATCAAGTCTTCTTCAGCTGACTTCGCTGTTAACATAATTATTGGCACATCGCTTTCTTTTCTTATCAGCCGACACACTTCTTCGCCTGTAATATCTGGTAGCATAAGATCCAATATAATAAGATCTGGATGCTGTTCTTTTGATTTTTTTAATGCATCTATTCCATTTGAGGCAGTCACGATTTCCCAGCCTTCTTTTTCAAAATAGGCTTTAAGGACTTCTAGAATCATCTCTTCATCATCTACTAATAGAATTTTTGTCATCACATATCACCTCTCAAATGTATCTTATCATTTGATAAACTGAAAAAAATAATCTTCACAACTTCCACATAACTTCTCCATACAATCTCCATTCGTTTTAGATACGATGAAATAAAGAAAGGAGATGTTCGAAAATGAAAAAAATCGTAATTGGAATTTTAAGTGTCGCATTTATTTTTGGGGCAGGAACCTATACTTTTGCACAAGCAAACGGCTCATTTAACTTCGGACAAATGAAACCTTATATGGAAAAAATGCATCCTGATTTATCTACGAAGGAATTAAATGAAATGTATAATTCTTGTCACGAAGACAATGGAAATAATGCAAATGGTATGATGAATAATTTATAACGAGGCGGTGATTCCAAATGATGGGCGGATATGGTTTTGGCATGATGGGATTGGGATTATTAGGATGGCTCCTCAACCTTGGAGCAATCGCAATTGTTGTATACTACGCTGTTAAACTAGCATTAAGAAATAATAAGTAAGATGAATAAAGCTAATTTTAAGATCCATAAATAAACAGGCAAAGTCCCACAGGAAATGAATTCTGTGGGACTTTGCCTGTTTACTTTCAAAAATGCAACATTTACTTTCAATATTTTCATTTTCAATTATTGAGCCATTATCCAAGTGCAACATCTAATATCATCATAACCGTAAAACCAATCATCAGACTTAATGAAGCTAAATCTGTATTTCCCTTTTCCTGTGAGCCGGGAATTACCTCTTCAGCCACTACGAAAATCATCGCACCTGCAGCAAAACTTAATGCATATGGCAATAACGGTTCAATAAAAATAACCGCCGCTGCCCCTATCATGGCCGCAATAGGTTCAACCATTCCTGAAAATTGTCCATACATAAAACTTCTTGTCCGAGACATTCCTTCCCGTCTGAGCGGCATGGCTACAGCTACACCCTCTGGAAAGTTTTGAATACCTATCCCAATGGCTAATGCAATAGCACCAGTTAATGATGCTGATTCAAATCCAGCTGCTACTGCTCCAAACGCTACCCCAACCGCTAAACCTTCTGGGATGTTGTGCAAAGTTATCGCAAGCACGAGCAAGGTACTACGTTTCTTACCCTTAGGATGAATGCCTTCTGCACTTTCCAATGGCTTATTCGGATGTAAATGTGGAAGAATCTTATCGATGCTTGATAAAAATAAACCACCCAATATAAAACCAACTGCTGCCGGAACCCAAGCTGGAACAGATTTGCCTTCAGACATCTCAATGGCTGGTGCAAGAAGAGACCAATAGCTGGCAGCGATCATTACACCAGCAGCAAATCCTAACATACTATCTAAAAATTTTTGATTTACCTTCTTGGTGGTGAATACTAATAATGCACCAAGAGCTGTCATCCCCCAAGTAAATAATGTTCCAATAAGTGCCTGAGTAACGGGAGCAAGGCTGGCAAACCACTCATACATTTATTCCTTCCCCCTTTTAAATAGAACCTGATAATAGTTCAATTTAAGTAGAATATTAATGATAACTCTTATGTTTAGTTATGCCATATCTTTTGCCCTAATGCAACTTTATAGCTCAGGCTACCAACTTCATTTGTTAGTTAGCCTCTTATATTAGACCAGGGAGATAAAAAGAAATGTTGGCTCGCCGTATGTACATCTCTCCATGTTTGATTCAGAATAGAATTTTCCATAATCATAGACATTCCCAAATACGGAAATAATGTTTGGGTAACTTGAAGAATCATATTAGACATTTCTTTACAGTGGAGACTAAAATTTTGTAATTCACTATCCGTTAATTTCTGCCCATATTCATGTTTTTTCCATACCACTTCAATCACCTGATAAAACTCTGTAGAATAATGCGAAACACGTTGTTTAGCTTCTGCTAACTTTTCTAAAACCACATGATATCTTTCTATTCCCCAATATCCCTTATTTCTTTCTGCCAAATCTTTTGCTGCTTCCATAAAGTGTTGTCCAATACCTAACACCACTGCGGCAAAAGAAGCTTCTGAAAACAGAATGAATGGGAATTGATAAATTGGATCAACATAGTGATTTTTATGATTATAAATAGAAAATGTCATTTCATCTGATACAAATACATCCTCAACTGAAATCAGATGGCTACCCGTCGCTTTTAAACCAAAGGCATCCCAATCTTTTATAATTTCCACTTGAGTGGGTTGAAAAATAAAAGAACTGATTTCCATATTAGATTCAGCATCTTGAATTTGACAGTTTGCCGTAAAAATCGTCGCATGAACAGAACCACTACAATATTTCCATTTTCCAGTAACCCGGTACCCTCCATCTACTTTCTTGGCAATTCCTGATGCGGTCCCACTACCTGCAATGACTGCCTTTTTATCAAAAAAAAGTTGTTCGCATACCGTTGATTCGATATACGGAACAAAAAAACCTCCACCTGTTCCAATGGTTACTAGCCAGCCAAAGCTACCATTAATCCTAGATGCCTTTTCAAAAACTCTTAGTCCTTCGGGTAGCGAAAGCATTTTTCCACCCAACTCCTTCGGAACAAACAGCTTAAAGAGACCGTTATTATAAATAATATCCAAGATTTCAGAAGATAACTCCCCTGTATTCTCCATTTCTAAAGCCTGTTTCTGAATCAATGATACTTCTTCTTCCGTTAACATATAAAATCCAGCTCCCTTTATCATTATAATTACAACCATTATATAACGAAAAAAACCCCTACAAGTTCCAATACATTGATCGAAGCTTGTAGGGGTGTGAATTTATATCCTATTCTTTCAATTGATATGGCACAGTTGTTACAATGATATTCTTTCGGTAAAGCAAGAAATTTCGAATCAATAAACTTGATTGGTTATGAAGAATATTATGCCAAGGCTTTTTTGGAATGAATTGTGGAACTAACACGGTTACACTATAGTTTGATGCACTTGCTTTACGCTCTATAATATCAACAAATTTTGAAAGTGGCTGAATAATACTACGGTATCCAGAGTATAACGTAACTAACCGAACATCTGGCTGCCATTTTTTCCACTTTTCTTCAAACATTTTTTCATCTTCTTTATCAAAAGAAACATGAACAGCAATAATCTGACCGACAGAAAGAGACTTTGCATAGTTTAAAGAGTTCTCTACAACCTTTGTAATTCCAGCCACTGGTACAATAATGATGTTTCCTTCAATCGGAATTACTGGGTCATCCGCTGTTGTTCTTAATTGTGGACCAACAGCTTCATAATGCCTATTGATGCGATGAAAGCCGATCACGATAATCGGTAAGAAAATAAGAACTGGCCATACTTGCGTAAATTTCGTAATAAAGAAAATCATCATAACCATAAAGCTGATTAATGCTCCGACAAAGTTTATCAATAGCTTCAAAGCCCAACCTTTAGGTCTTTCACGAAACCATTTCACAAGCATCCCTGTTTGAGACAATGTAAAGGGAATAAAAACCCCTACAGCATAAAGAGGAATAAGTTGTTCTGTCCGGCCATTGGAGATTATAATCAAAAGGATGGAAGTAGCACCAAGTGTTAATATACCATTGGAATAGGCCAACCGATCTCCTCTCATCGAAAACATTCGGGCTATATATTTATCCTTTGCCAAACTAAAGGCAAGTAAAGGAAAAGCTGAATATCCCGTATTGGCAGCAAGAACAAGGATTAGAGCGGTTGTGACTTGAACAAAATAATACAGAAAGTTACGTCCAAACGTTTGCGCTGCAATTTGAGAGACAACCGTTTCATCTACTTTAGGCGTAATCCCATAGTAATACGATAGAAAAATGATTCCAGTAAATAAAAGGGCTAATAATGCCCCCATTGCCATCAATGTTTTCGCAGCATTATTAGGAGCAGGGGCTTTAAAATTTGGAATAGCATTAGAAATGGCCTCCACACCTGTTAAAGCGGAACTCCCTGATGCAAATGCTCTAAGTAATAAAAATAAAGAAATGCCCGCAACCGGGGTACCAATAGGAGTATGTAACTCTGATGAAACAGCGCCTGTTACAATTTTATAGATTCCTACACCAATTAAAATAAATAAAGCCAGCATAAACAAATACACCGGGTAAGATAAAAGACTAGCGGATTCTGTGATGCCTCTTAGGTTGATGATGGTTATAAATGCAACCAAGATACAAGAGATAAGTACATTATGTTCGTGTAATACAGGAAAAGCAGAAGTAATCGCATCCGCACCAGCTGATATACTTACCGCAACCGTTAAAATATAATCAACTAACAGCGATCCACCTGCGATTAACCCTGGATTCACACCTAAGTTTTCTTTCGCAACCACATATGCCCCTCCACCATGCGGATAGGCGAAGATAATTTGTCGATAAGACAAAATCAGTGCTGTTAATAGGAAAAGTACAGCTACGGCAATCGGTATGGAATACCAAAGCGCCACTGAACTAATTGTAATAAGAACAATTAATATTTGTTCTGGACCATAAGCTACGGAAGATAAAGCATCTGATGACAGAATCGCCAATGCTTTCTTTTTATTAAATTTTTGTTCCCCTAATTCTGTTGATTTTAAAGGTCTGCCTATTAAAAATCTTTTCACAGCAGATAACGTCATTTCATAACACCTCCATTTGTAAAGCACTTTCTGTTTATGTTACCCTGATCACCAAAAACAAAATCTTGTATTAGTCTATCAAGTTTTGGTAAAACGATTAAAAAGACACGTCTTATGGCGAAAGTGACTGTTTTCTTGTACTTAGAGAAGCTAATCAAATCCTTCTGAAAGCACAAAAAGGCCCACAAGGCATTAATGAATAGCCTGTGGGACCATTATGAATAATGTCTCACCAGCTTCACCTTCTTCTCTTCTGAACGCTTACGAAGTTAGCTGTCGGATTCGGACCTGAAAAGTAGCCCTACCAATAAATGGATTCACCCCATGTGGCCATACACCACAAAATGGTTCCCCCGCTCCTTAAAAGGATTAAGCGATATAGAAATCTGAAACTGAAGATTATAATACTCTTGTGATGCAACGTTGTAAACATATTTTTTTATGTAAAGTATTTTTTCTAATATAACGATGATTAAATGAAAAAACAACTTAAAAGGCCACAAGAAAAATATGGTCGAATTGATATTTTAATAAAGTAAAACTTCCATAGCATTTTAAATAGTCTGTATTATGTCTCTCATAGTCCAATTGCATCTAAAAAGTGAATAATTGCCAAAAGTGTATACAGCCCTTACTCCTTTCCCTATAATAATCTTTATGGGCTTCATTCACATTTGAAAGGAGTATTATGATGACACAATCATTTACTGCACTCGTTGTAAATAATCAAGAAGATCAATTTACTGTCAAAATTCAAGAACTTTCTCTTCAAGATTTACCTGAAGGAGAGGTATTAATCCGTGTTCATTATTCAGGTGTAAACTATAAAGATAGCCTTGCATCCATTCCAAATGGAAACATTGTACAAAGCTATCCGTTTGTACCTGGTATTGATTTAGCGGGGGTTGTCGTTACATCCAGTGACCCGCGCTTTAAAGAAGGCGATGAAGTTATAGCAACTAGCTATGAGATTGGCGTTTCTCATTTTGGCGGCTATAGTGAGTATGCTCGAATTCCAGCACAGTGGATTGTTCCACTTCCAAAAGGACTTACACTAAAAGAAGCGATGATTATCGGAACAGCAGGATTTACGGCTGCATTATCAGTTCAACGACTACTAGATAATCATATTTCTTCTGAAAAAGGAAAAGTACTTGTCACAGGTGCAACCGGTGGTGTTGGAAGCTTTGCTATATCTATTCTCTCCACACTTGGTTTTACCGTCGAAGCAAGTACAGGAAAAGAATCTGAACATGAGTATTTGACAAAACTAGGAGCGAGTTCGATTGTTCCACGGGAAGATGTATTTAATGGAAAGATTAGAGCACTTGGTAAACAAAAGTGGGCAGCCGCAGTTGATCCAGTTGGTGGCGAACCACTTGCATCGCTATTAAGTCAAATTCAATATGGCGGTTCAGTAGCTACAAGTGGATTAACAGCAGGTACAAAATTACCAACTACTGTTTTCCCATTTATTTTAAGAGGCATAAACCTACTGGGAATTGACTCAGTATATTGCCCTATGGAGACACGATTGAATATATGGAATCGTTTAGCATCTGACTTTAAGCCTTCAAACCTAGAAGATTTTATCCAGCAAGAAGTGACACTTCAACAGCTTCCAGAAGTATTACCTACTCTATTAAAAGGGGAAGCAAGAGGAAGAAACATTGTAAAGTTAATATAAAAAATAGAATACCTTCAAAGTGTTGAAGGTATTCCTTTTTGCACAAATATAACACTTCTCTTTCTAAAGTTACTGTATACTGAGAATAGTCAGAAAATTTTAGAATGGGGTGCTTTTTATGACCGGCATTATTACAATCATTATGGTTTTTTCCATACCTATTATCGCAATTGTCACCAGTCATTTCCAAAAACAATCCAGAATTAAACATGACATGTTAAAAGATGAAATCAAACTAGAAAAACTAAAACAGGAAAATTACCTACTTGAAACAGAAAAAATGAAACTAGAGATAGATCGTATGAAACTGGACCTAACGAAAGACGAATCTACATCACATATCAAATAGTACATATCTAACTCTAGTTAAAATTAAACATCCACCACTCTAAATAGAAGACTGGTGGATGTTGTTTTAGCTTTAAAATTCTTGAAGCTCCGTAATATCAACTTCTGACCGTTCCTCTAATGGACCTCTTAAATGGACAGTTGCAGTACACTCATCTTCATTTAACTTATCAATCCAAACTGAAACCCCATTATATTTTACCTCAATATCTGCTGAAGAAGAGACAATCTGTTTAATTCGCTTAGCATCCATTCCCTTACCCCCTATCATTAGTCTTTATATTTTTTCTAAAGCAAATCGATTTTATGCCTTTTTTGTAAAAATACAAAAAAACAGGCATATTCAGATCTCCTGAACATGCCTTGTACATTCTATTTTCCTATTTTTTCATCCACATCAGCTGTATCAACTGTATCGCCAAACCAAACAGCCAATTTGGTTCTTGCTTTACTTTTTATATCTTCATCAATATACATGGCCACTTGTATTAATGCTATTCCTAAAGCACCTAAATCATCGGTAAAGCCTACTCCCAACATCATATCTGGCAACAAATCTACTGGTAGAATAAAATATCCCAATGCGCCAATAATAATTGCTTTTGTTTTCTTCGGAACCTCTGGTTTTTGTAATGTGTAGTACAAAAGTAAAACAGCATATACTACAGATGCCCCCGCCTTTTTAGCCACTTTCTTAAGCTTGTCCCAAAATTTTTCATTGGAATAATATTTTTCTGATTTCTTCATTTGTTCTAATGCGTCTTGTTCCTTCAAATCATTGGTCATTCTTTTCACTCCTAATAAATGAAGTACAGTTATACTCACATCTTACCTTCAACTTCTATCAGTCACAAGAAAAAGTCATACTTAGATAAAAACTACCTACATACAATCACATATTCTTGCTTTCATCAAAATGTTTCCAATATAATAATTAAGTTGTTATGAAACTTAAAAATAAATCTGCAGTTCTTACAGGAGCAGGAAAAGGAATTGGTCGTGCAACAGCAATTGAGCTAGCTAAACAAGGTGTCCATTTAGGATTAATCTCAAGAAGTGAAGCAGAATTATCAGCGCTATGTAAAGAGCTAACAGATCAATATGGTATTCAAGCTTTTTATGCAGTTGGAGATATTTCCATTCGTTTGGAAGCAGAAGCAGCAGCTGACTCAGTGATTAAACAGCTCGGCAAAGTTGATATTTTAATTAATAACGCTGGAATTGTAAAGTTTGGTACTCATCCGATTTTATCGATTATTCGCCAAATTTCACTTCTTTTTGAGCAACAAACAAGCTGTCCCACAGTCAAAATCATTGACTATAGGACAGCTTGTTTTAGATTTTAAACCGACTAACCAATTCATGTAGTGTTTCTGAAACAACCGTTAAGGAATGAGCCGCCGTTTGAATTTCTTCCATTGTCGCTAACTGCTCCTCTGTTGTACCGGTTACTTCAGTGGTACTACCAGAGATTTCTTCTGATAACAATAATACCTCTTCGGCTTTTTTAGTAACTAAGCTAAATCCTGATCCTATATGTTCCGTTGTCGCTGCAATTACTTGAATTTGCGCAGAAACATTAGATATAGCTTCTAAAATTTCCTTAAATTGAACGGCTGTATCTTGTATCAAAGAATTTCCATCATTAACATTATCTTTTACAATCACAATTGTATTGACTGTATTTTTTGCTTCCACTTGTATATGATTGATTAAATCTCTAATTTGATTAGCAGACTGACTAGATTGATCAGCTAAAAGACGAACTTCCTCTGCAACAACTGAAAAACCTTTCCCATGCTCTCCAGCTCGTGCTGCTTCAATTGCCGCATTTAGAGCTAATAAGTTCGTTTGGTTCGCAATATCATTAATGATTTCCGTGATTTGATCAATTTTCAACACATCGTCAGCTAAATTTTTAATACTAGAATCGGCTTGCTCAACTGATTTGTTGATGAATTCCATTGAATCAACAATCTTTTCAACACTTTTCTCTCCGTTATCAGCTTTCATACTTACCTCTTCCACACTATTTGCAACACTCGAGGTACTTGTAGCAATATTAAGAATTCCATTTAATGATTCCTTAACGGCTACCGAGCTTTCATTTAAAATTTCAGTTTGATGATTCATATTAGCGGAAATTTTTTGCATAGATCTTGCTATTTGGTCCGATGAACCTTTTGTCTCTTCAGCACTTGCTAAAAATTGTTCCGAGGTAGATGCGGCTTGTTCTGATGATTGACTAATACGATACATCATCTCTCTAAGTGATTGAACAAATTTGTTAAATGAAGCAGCAACTTCCCCAAATTCATCCTTATCCTTAACAGTAATAGACTTCGTCAAGTCACCATCACCTTCTGAAATATGGTTCATTTGCTCTTTTAGTAGATGTAAAGGACGCAAAATCGCTCTGAGTATATTTACTCCTAAAATAATACCCAGTAAAACTGAAAATACTAATATAACTAACAAAAGAGTTTCTCTAAAATCTGATTGAGACTTTAGATTTTCTTGAACTTGTACTGCTTCTTTATCCAACTGAACAATAAATTTTTCAAAAGAAGGATCTAGCACTTCTTTTCTTATTTTTCGCCCTTCTAAAAAGTGAATTTCCTTCGCTTTTTCTAGATTAGTATCGATTGTAGTAATTACCTGTTGACTTGTCGACCAATACTTTTCATAATTTTGAATAATTTCATCAATCATTTTTTGATCGGTTGGCTTTGCAAGTTTACGTAATTCTTGTAGCTGATTTTTGATTTCATCCGACTTTTCTTTCATTTGCTTAGCAAATTGTTTATCTCCAGTAAGAAGTAATCCCCTTTCATCATTTGACTGTCCCGCCATACGAAACTCAATTTGTTTCGAGATATACTGCATATCAGAAAGCTTATCCATATAATCATTGTCAGCAACAGTATTTCTTAATGAAAAAATGCCGATGATACCAACAACTACATTTAAAAGCACCAATATACTAATTACAGTTAGTAATCTTGTCTTAATTTTCATGTTTTCCCTCCCAGATGCCCGTCATTCCCTTTGTTAAATTATATCAATCTACCAAAAAGAAAACTAGAGATAAACAGGCATCTTCCATTACTACTGGAAGATGCCTGTTATTGTCATAATAGAAACCCCCACTTCATAATAAGTGGGGATGAGTTTTTCATCATTCTACTGTTTTATCAGAAGATTCATTTGCTAATTTTCTCTTTTCGGCTAAATCAACTGTAAGTTGGTTTACACGGTTCTTAGTTAAAGGATATAAGAAAACCAAAATTAATAAAATCACCAGATAAACAATTGAAGGAACAAGGGTAGCTAGTGTATGAATTCCTTTTAGTGCTTCCGCAGTTTGTTCCCCACGAGTTGCATCATAGCCAACCGCTGCAATCGCAAAACCACCGATTCCACCTGCAAGAGCTTGTCCAACTTTACGAGCAAATGAATAGATTGAATATACCGTTCCATCTTCTCGTAAGCCTGTTAAAAATTCATGATAATCGATTACATCAGTAACGAATGCCCAAACCACTAAGTTGAAGAAAGCGTATCCAAACATACCAACAGCAGTACCAACTATAAATCCAGTTGTACCTAAGTTAGGTAAAAGGTACAAAACAAGATACGAAACGAATGCAAGTAACATACCTACGGCAGCAATTTCCTTTTTACCAAATTTGGCCACTAGTGGTTTAGCTAATGGAATTGCCACAAATGTAGTAACTGTTTGAATAATTCCTACGATACTTAATGATGCTGCACTATTAAAATAATCTTTAAACAAATATACATTAACCGCACCGACAAGCATCATATTCATCATAAAAAGAAGTGATGCAATAAGAATTGTAATTAATGGCTTGTTTTTCACAAGACCTTTTAACGTTTTACCCATACCGCCTTTTTTCTCTGTCGCTGGACGTTCAGTAATCACAATACGTTCCGTTGATAATTTAACACATGACATATAACAAGCTAGCGCAAGGATACCGAATAAAACAGCTGCCATCAGAATACGGTTTGCATCGACCTTATTATCTACAAATACAATTAATGGTCCAACAGCATTAACAATTAAGCTTGCTAACATCGAACCCATCGTTCTGAAAGTGGATAAAGCTGTACGTTCAACAGGATCACCCGTAATCACAGAAGCCATTGAGCCATAAGGAATATTTACCGTACTATATAAAGTTCCCCATAAAATATAAGTAACAAAAGCATATGCTTCATAAAACCCATTTGACATACCCGGAATATGAATAAACATCAATACACCTGAAATAACGAGTGGAAACGACATTCTGAAAATCCATGGTTTAAATTTCCCATTCTTCCCGGTTTTTCTAGTATCAATGAAACGACCCCATGTAACATCAGCTATAGCATCCCATAACCGAGCAACTAGAAATAGCATCCCTACAAATGCGGCACTAATTCCTACAACATCTGTATAATAAACCATTAAGAATGCACTCACTAGGAAAAAGAAGAAATCGTTTCCAAAGTCACCAAACAAATAACCCATTTTATCTCTCATACCAAAAGGACGCACTACTTTTTCTTCCATGATGTTTACCTCCTACATGTTAGTAATAAACGATATAATTGACAGCCTTCTGCAAATTACAGCGTTTTCATTTTATTAAATCAACAGACTTATGCAAGCGCATGCATTTAATTGCAGCAAGATTTATACGTGAATCAATTCACATGGATAATAAATGCGCTTTCATTATACTCCAAAAATCACTAACTTCTGAATTTAGAATATAAGTAGATTCACATAGTCATTTTTCTTTCTTCTACACTCAAATAATAACACAAAATTTTGATGCATACTAGTATACAAGTAAACGTTAACAAAATGTTCAATTGTATAAAGTGAAACTTCCATCAGTGGGGGTTTTTCTTCATCCCCCACTGATGGTTAGTTGAAGCCCAGACGATGTGGGTCGCACAGACGTTGCAACAGGATGTTGCGTGCTTAGTCTGTGATCATTGATTTGGACTTTCACAGGCAGTTGATCCCCCACTTATCCTTTCTTCTTTTCAGGTCTTGAAGTGGGGGGGCTTACCGCCTGTTAAAGCGGGATAAAAAAAGCCTGTATTCTTTTAACTTTCTAGAATACAGACTTCTTATATAAAATCAAAATAATCAACATATGGGCTATCTTGGCGATATAATTTTCCCCATTGGTTTATTGGATCCATGATGTGTTCACTGAGAATCTTATCCACTTGATTAACATCCTTATTTTCAATCAAGGCAATGATTTCTTTATGTTGATCAACTGCTTCATTAAACTGATTTTCAAGCTCATAAAGTACCCTCATTCGGTTATAATGCGTGCTTAAGCGCGTAATTGCTGCCCATACATTCTCTTTATTGTTTCCTTGAAAAATCAAATGGTGAAACTCTGTATCTAATTTATGAAAATCCCTTTCCACTCCTTTTTGACGTAGCAACACTTCTTGTATCGCTACATTCTTTTTTAACTCCAGTAATTCATCTTTTGGAAATGATTCACATGATAACTTCAAGACTTCTTTTTCTAAAGTGAAACGCATAAACGCTGCTTCGTCTATTAACTTCAAGTGAATTTTCGATACGTATGTTCCTACTTGAGGAATGACTTCTACTAAGTTTTCTTCTCTTAGCTTTGTCATAACCTCTCTTATAGGTGTACGAGAAATTTGTAAGGCTTCAGCCAGCTCTATTTCACTTATTTCTTGACCTGGACGTAACTCTAATGACATAATGCCTTCTTTAATCACTCGATACGAAAAATCTTTATTATTTTCACCAGACAACCTTGTTTTTCCCTTGAACATGAATGATACACTTCCTCATTCTTAACAATTTAAAATTTTAGAAATAATCTTATAAAGATTATACTATGAATCCCCCACCAAATCTTCTTAATTTTCAAAAGATTTAAGGAGAGGGATTCATAGATGTTCAATTTAGGATACTAAACTCTACTTAACTATCTTTTTTCAAAAATTATTCTACTGTTGTATTAGCAGCTTCATTTTCTTTTCTTTTTTCAGCTAAATCCACTGTCAATTTGCTCAAGCGTGCTTTATTCAATGGATAGATGAAGACTAAAATTAAGAACACTACTAAATAGATAACTGCCGGTAATAAAGTAGCGAGTGTATGAATTCCACTAAGTGCTGCGTCTGATTGGACTTTAACAGTTGAACTATAACCAACTGCGGCAATCGCAAAACCACCAACACCACCGGCTAATGCTTGACCTACTTTACGAGCAAAGGAATAGATACTGTAAACGGTTCCATCTTCACGTAAACCTGTTACTAACTCATGATAATCGATCACATCTGTTACGAATGCCCAAACGACTAAGTTGAAGAATCCATAACCAAACATTCCGAACGCTGAACCAATTAAGAATACTGTTAAACTTGCATTTGGTAAGAAGTATAGAACGCCATATGAAAGGGCTGCAAGTAACATCCCTGCTGATGCTGTTTCTTTTTTACCGAATTTCTTTACAAGTGGTTGAACTAAAGGAATAGCAAGAAATACTGTAGCTGTTTGAATTAATCCTACGATACTTAATGCGGCTGCATTTTGGAAATAATCTTTGAATAGATATACGTTAACCGCACCAATTAACATCATACACATCATAAATAATAGTGAAGCAAAAAGGATTGTGATAAGTGGTCTATTTTTGAAAAGACCTTTAACTGTTTTACCCATACCGCCTTTTGCTGAAGCTGGACGTTCAGGTGCTACAACACGTTCTGTTGATAATTTTACACAAGCCATATAACAAGAAATTGCAAGAATACCAAAGATAATAGCAGCTAACAACATGCGATTTGCATCAATTTTATTATTTACAAAGATAAGTAATGGTCCACCTACGTTAATAACTAAACCGGCTAACATCGCACCCATTGTTCTCCAAGTAGATAAAGTTGTACGTTCAACAGGATCTGATGTAATGACAGATGCCATTGATCCATAAGGAATATTTACTGTACTATAAAGAGTTCCCCATAAAATGTAAGTAACAAA
>SMEO01000137.1_pt1 | contig 15431 bp, 11 predicted proteins | sample 2456251 | NCBI WGS metagenome assembly SMEO01 (sample SAMN10132594, study PRJNA489261) | soil metagenome | isolation source: day1 control-silt loam soil ammended | place: USA | reverse complement strand
AGGGTCGCTTTCAGACTTGGAAGTAAAAAGTTTGTCGAAGTTGAAAAGTGGAAAAACCGTATCCTAGTTGAACGGGATACGGTCATATGCCTATAGCATATGTCTTTTTTTCGAAGGAATCCCCTTCTTCAAGCGAACCGTAAGGTTGGTAAGAAGGGGTAGTTCAATGTACTTAATCTAGAACGTTTCAGAAAACGTCTTTCCTTGCATATGTTGAATTAAATAATCAGGGCCACCTGCTTTAGAGTCTGTTCCTGACATATTAAAGCCTCCAAACGGTTGATATCCTACAATTGCACCTGTACATCCCCGATTTATATAAAGATTTCCAACATGAAAATCTTCATGAGCCTTTTCGATATGAAGACGATTATTTGAGATGACAGCACCTGTTAAACCGTACTCTGTATTGTTTGCTATTTCAATAGCATGGTCAAAATCATCAGCTTTACAAAATGCGACGACAGGACCGAATATTTCCTCCTGCATGATTCTAGCATCTTCTTTTACATCTGCAATGATCGTTGGTTCAATATACCATCCCTTTGAAGCATTACCATTCCCTCCAACTACAAGCTTCCCTTCAGTCTTCCCCACTTCGATATAACTCATGATTTTATCAAATGCCGCTTGGTCATTCACCGGTCCCATATAGCTGTTCTTTTCTGTTGGATCCCCTACAATCAATCCCTTAGTTAATTCAATAGCTCGGTTTAGCACCGTTTCATATACTTCCTTCACAATGACTGCTCGCGAACAAGCAGAGCATTTTTGCCCTGAAAAACTAAAGGCGGAGGAAACAATCGCCTGAGCTGCCAATTCCAAATCTGCTTCTTGATCAACGACAATCGTATCCTTTCCTCCCATCTCGGCTATCACACGCTTTAACCATATTTGTCCGTCCTGAACCTTTGAAGCTCGTTCAAAAATTCGTACCCCAACGTCACGTGATCCTGTAAAGCTAATAAAGCGGGTACGTGGGTGATCCACTAAAAAGTCTCCTACTTCAGAACCACTCCCAGGAACAAAATTCACAACACCAGCTGGAAGTCCTGCTTCTTCAAGCACTTCGATAAATTTTGCCGCAATAACAGGTGTTGTGCTCGCTGGCTTCAGCAACACTGTATTTCCTGCAGCAATGGCTGCTGTAGTCATACCAGCCATAATCGCAAATGCAAAATTCCAAGGTGAAATGATAATACCGACACCTAAAGGAATATATTCAAATCGATTATATTCACTCTGGCGACTCTCGACAGGAACACCATCTTTTAGTTTCAATATTTGCCTTCCGTAATATTCCATAAAGTCAATTCCTTCTGCTGTATCAGCATCCGCTTCATTCCACGGCTTCCCTGCCTCTTTCACTAACAGAGCAGAAAACTCATGCTTACGGCGTCGTACGATAGCGGCTGCACGAAACAAAACATCTGCACGAATTTCTGGCTTCGTTTTACGCCATGTTTGAAAGGTTTTATCTGCGATTTCTATCGCTTGTTGAGCATGCTGACGTTTGGCTTTAGAGACTCGTCCAATTATTTGGACATGATAAGCTGGATTTACGGAAATGATTTGTTCTTGCGTAAAGATTCTTTCGCCACCAATGATTAACGGATAGTCTTCCCCTAAATAAGTTTCTACTTTCACAAGTCCAGCCTTAAAGGCTTCTTCATTTTCTTTTAGACTAAAGTCCGTAAAGGGTTCATGCTTATAAGAATATACCATTCTCATCCTGCCTCCTCTTATTTAAAAACGTTCTTTACTACAAACCAAACATTCGCAGGCCTTTCAGATAACCGCCGCATATAGTAGCCAAACCAATCGGTTCCATATGGAACATACACACGAACCCTGTACCCTTCATCCACTAATCGTTTCTGCAAATCGTCACGAATTCCATATAGCATTTGAAATTCAAATTGTTCTCTCTTTATCTCCCTTTCTACCAGAAATTCCTTTAGCTTACTAATAATTTGTTCATCATGAGTAGCAATAGCTGCATACTGACCATGGAGTAGATGCTGTTTTACTAAATATATATAATTCTCATCCACATCAGCTTTATTAGGAAAAGCAACTTCATCTGACTCTTTATAAGCCCCCTTTACAAATCGTATATTCGGAGCGATTGTAGCTAACTGCTCCCAATCCTTATCAGTGCGGTATAAATACGCCTGAAGAACAATGCCAACATTGTCATATGTTTTTCGTAAATGCTTAAAGAGATCGATTGTCATTTGACAATGAGAATAATCCTCCATATCAATCCTGACAAAAATCTGATATTCCTGTGCCTTGCATACAATATTCTCTACATTGTTTAGACATAAATCCGGGCTGATATCTAAACCAAGTGATGTCAGCTTGACCGACAAATGCGAGGAAACATTTGCTGCATGAATGGCATCTAATGTTTTTACACACATATACGTAAATTGCCTCGCTTCCTCTTCGCTTGTCACAAATTCCCCAAGATGATCTAATGTCACACTACGTCCATCTTCATTTAGTTGTTTAATTTTTACAATAGCTTGTTCGATAGATTCCCCCGCCACAAATCTTCGTGCCCCCACATGCCATCCATATTTCTTCGCCCATTGATTCATTCGTTTATTTTTCGCTAAAAATTGAAAGAAGTTTCTTAACACTGCCTCCATTTCTACTCCTCCATTGCGATGAAAAACGCATCGTATTGCGCTTTATTATCATTATATTTTTCATACTGTTACTTTTATTCATAATCTTTTAAAAGAAATTTACAGGTTTCTGAGTGCCTTTAGCTAGGCACAAAAACTCATTGAAAATTTGCAGACAAAAAAAACTAGTGCAGAATACTCAATAAACATTCATTATATCCGATACATAATGTAACATATATATGTAATGTTTATTAACGTTAAAATAAGGGATAAAAGGAGAAATGCATATGGCTTTTTTTGATTGGTTAGATTTTAGAGAAGGCCTTCCATTATGGTGGTCCGCCAAATTAAATAAGAATGTTCAAAAATCAGTAGCTGAAATTTTTGAACGTATCGCAAAAACTCGTGTTGCCTTATTAACAGAATGGGCAAACGAGCAATGGACATTTTTAGAAAAAAATGCTGTAGAAGTCACCAAGCACACTAAACAAGATCTCAATCTATTTTTAGAAAATAAAAAAGAAAAGAGTACATACTTCACTGAATTATTTCTGATCAATTCAAATTCTGAAGTGGTCTTTTCCAGCTTTTCTAAGCATATCGGACAAAACTACAGCCCAACTCAAGCACCTATCTACAACAAGGCAATTCACCAAGTCATTCAAACAGGTAAACCCTTTTTATATGGTCCTTTTTCAGATTCACGAACCATTGAATTAGGTCCACGTACATCTAATTTCCACGACGGGGTAACACTTCTATTTTTACAGCCTGTGATAAGTAATGGTGAATTTCTTTTCATATTAGCTGGTCGAGTTCCGAATGATGTCTTAGGTGATTTAATCCAACGAGAGGCAGGTCATATCTATCCGGATTCAGGAGATAATTATTTATTCATGGTCCAATCCAACCTTGACCCATTCATCCAACAGGGAATCGCTTTATCACGAAGTCGTTTTGAAGACCAGACTTTCTCCCTAGGAGAAAACTTAAAGGAGGGAGTTCGTACGAAACATTGGGGAACAGTCAAAATTAATAAACATACTGAATTTGAAATTCGATTCACTGATCCCGCCACCAAAAAACTGCATCCTGGTGTGCAAAATACAATAAATAATGGTGAAAACCTATTTGTCGATTTTCCGGGATATTCAGATTATCGACATGTCCCCGTGATTGGAAAAGGGGTTACCTTTCAATTGCCAGGTTCACCAGATACTTGGGGAATGATGTGTGAGGCCGATTTAGAAGAAGTGTATCGAGTGCGTTCTATTGGCTTTCGATTAGGAATATCCTTTGTTACCTCCATAATGATTGGAGTTATACTTTATCAGATTCTTACAGCTCTAGACTTTATTCCCCCTTGGTTCGTTTTTATAATTAATATTATTTACGGAATAATTGTCACCTCTTATTTTTATAGAAAGCAATTATCTCCTATCGTCAATCGACTAAACGGTATGACAGAGATGATTCAAAAAATCGCAGAAGGTGGTGGTGATTTATCCATTCGTGTCAACAAAGACTTGCTATCAAATGATGAGACAGGGGCTATGGGGCGTTGGGTAAACAATTTCATTGATAGCCAGGAAGAGTTAATTACCAAGGTCAAATCTGCAGCACTTGATGTGGAACAAACAAATGAAACCTTACGCGAAAAAACGGTTTTCGTAGAACAAAACTCTCATTCTGTCATGGAACAAATGAGCGAACTTTCGGGCGGCACAGAACAACAGTTGAACGATGTCCATCAAGCAATGGAGCAAATTGATCAAATTCACGAAACATTGTTAGATATGGAAAGAATAGCTCAAGATCAATTACTTTCAGCACAAAAGGAAGTAGAAGGAATCAATCAGAAAATGGGAGAAATCGTAAAAAAAGTTCATGGGACTCTTGCATTAACAGACAACTTCACACAGTCCTCCCAAAATATTGAGCGCATCGTTACAACCATTAACGCCATTGCTGAACAAACGAATTTACTTGCGTTAAACGCAACGATAGAAGCTGCTCGTGCAGGCGAATACGGCCGAGGGTTTGCCGTTGTAGCTGAAGAAATTCGTAAATTAGCAGACCAAACGAAGAAAGCCACAACAGAGATTAGCCAAACACTTGACCAAATTGAAACTAGCTCTATACTCGTTCAAGACTCTATCCAAGAAAGCAGCAGCGAGGTAGAACAAGGATCTGACTATATTCAGGTTGTCCGTGATGTGCTAACATCGATGGCACAAGCATCTGCTTCTCAACCAAACACTACTGAACAGATCCGTGACGCTATCCGCAGCATCGCCAGCGTTATCGAACAAAACGTTCGTACTGTAGAAAACGTAGATGCTTCCACCGAGAAAATGGTTCATTTAATCCAAAATATGCGTAATGATTCTGAACAAGGGTCGCTTGTCATTTCAACACTTGGACAATTGGTTTCTAAATTTCAGCTTTCTAGTCAAAAATTTAATCATTAGAATACGACTTATCGACCAAAATCTCTCTTTCCTTATAGAGTTATTAAAATTACCCAAAGCCAAAAAACAGGTATCCGGCTACGGATACCTGTTTTATTAGATTCTCATGCACTAAACTTATTGAAATGCAGAAAGACCTAGCCATCAACCATACATGTACCATGGATTGGAATCGGCTAATTTTACAGAGCTTGACTTCATCTTTAATGTTCAACCATGATTCACTGTCAGGACTGTTGACAAGGATTATTATTTCACACTAGCAGCTTCTACTTCACTCATAGGAACACCAAGTTCTTTTGCTACACCCTCACCATAAGCAGGATCAGCTTTATAACAATTGTTAATATGTCGCAACTGAACTTCTTTTGTTGTTCCTTGCATATTACGTGCCGTATTCTCAAATAATCTTTGCTGTTCTTCAGGAGTCATAAGATTGAATAATTTACCTGGTTGTTCATAATAATTATCATCATCCTCACGGAAGTTATAAAAATCAGTGCCTCCGGTCAAGTCTAACGCTGGTTCTTGATGTTCTTTTGAATCTTGCCATTCACCATAACTATTCGGAGAATAAGAAACAACTCCTTCTGAAGGATTATGAATTCTCATCGCACCATCTCGATGATATGGGTGGAAATTCTTTGCGTTTTTCGGATAATTCACTGGAATTTGCCAATGATTTACCCCTAAACGGTAACGCTGTGCGTCTCCATAAGAGAATAATCTACCTTGCAGCATTCTATCTGGTGAGAAACCAATACCTGGAACAATATTTGTAGGAGCAAATGCAGCTTGCTCTACCTCAGCAAAATAGTTTTTTGGGTTACGGTTTAATTCAAGTTCCCCAACCTCAATTAAAGGGAAATCCTTCTTATACCAAACTTTTGTTAAATCGAATGGATTATAAGGCATATTTGCTGCCTGTTCATCTGTCATCACTTGAATATATAGCTTCCATTTTGGATAGTCACCGCGTTCAATCGCTTCATATAAATCTCTTTGATGACTTTCTCGGTCTCTACCTATTAATTCCGCAGATTCTTGATCTGTTAGATTTTTGATTCCTTGTTGTGTAACAAAGTGGAATTTCACCCATACACGTTCATTATTGGCATTAACCATACTATAGGCATGACTTCCAAACAAATGCATATTTCTGTAGCTCGCTGGAATACCACGATCGCTCATTGTAATCGTCACTTGGTGCAATGCTTCAGGTAAGGATGACCAAAAATCCCAGTTCGCTTGAGCACTGTGCATATTGGTTTTTGGATCACGTTTAACAACATGATTTAAATCTGGGAATCTCTTCGGATCTCTAAAGAAGAATACAGGTGTGTTATTACCAACAAGATCCCAATTCCCTTCTTCCGTATAGAATTTCAAAGCCGTACCACGAATATCACGTTCTGCATCTGCTGCACCACGTTCACCTGCAACTGTGGAGAAACGGATAAACATATCGGTTTTCTTACCCACTTCAGAGAAAAGATTGGCTTTTGTATATTCTGTAATATCCTTTGTAACTGTCAAAGTACCGTATGCACCAGACCCTTTTGCATGCATACGACGTTCAGGAATTACCTCTCTATCGAAATGGGCTAATTTTTCAAGGAACCATACATCTTCCATCAATAACGGACCACGTTTACCTGCTGTTTTAATATCATCATCATTTGCTACAGGGGCACCAAAAGCCGTTGTCATTTTTTTAGTTTGATTTTCGTTTTGTTTATTTTTATCTGTCATTTAAATACCTCCTCAGTTTATCCTTATTTATAATTAATATAATATAGTAATAATTATAAAGTTTCAATATTTTTTTATAATAATTATAATTTAATTATTATTATAATATGTATAGTTCTATAATCTCAGTGTACTTGTATCCATTCAAATCTTTCTAATTATATGTGCTTTGTTCACAAAATAGTAATATTCAAAAAAACCGCCCCTACGGATAGGAGCAGTCCATGACTTATTATTATTTCTTTAGATATGCCTCTTCATCGCCCGGGTGTCCCCGTTTAATAAATAGCGCCAAAATAAGCGCGACTCCGATCATAAGAGTCGACACTAAAAATGCATCATCAATTCCTTTAACCGTCGCCTGAAGCATGACTTGGTCGCTTAACTATCCTATCGCCTCAGCGGTCGGATTTACAGAAGTCATAAGGGCTTTACTATGAAAATCTGTTCGCGTAGAATACACCGTAATTAAAAGAGCTGAACCAATCGATCCTCCAATTTAATATGTTATTAATTATAGCTTAACCTATTCTATCCACTCATAAAGACATTAAACTTAGTTCACTTGTATTCCTTGCTTCCCTTGTTTTCCAAGAGACACACAAAAGAAAACAGACATACATAATAAAATGATAATTGCTAAAATCAAACCATTCCAACCAAATCGATGCAAAAATAAACCACCTGCTGCCCCAATAATGCTTGATCCTGCATAATAAAATAATAAGTAAAGCGAAGATGCCTGTGCTTTCTCACTTTTTTCAGCAAGTATTCCTACCCAGCTGCTTGCAATAGAATGCGCCCCGAAAAAACCAAATGTGTACAGAGCAAGTCCAATAATTTTTACCCATAGTTGTGGAGCAAGTGTCAAAAGTGCACCCGTTCCCATAATAAGAATACCAATCAACATAACCTTCTTTCGTTCCACTTGATCAGCCATTTTTCCCATCCAGGCAGAACTAAAGGTCCCCACTAAATAAATTAAGAAAATAAACCCTATAATGGTTTGCGATAACTGATAAGGTGGTTCCATCAATGGAATACCGATGTAATTATATACTGTAACAAACGATCCCATTAATAAAAAAGCAGTGAAAAATAAGCTTAATAAATTACGATTTTGCACATTATTGAGCAATGTCTGTTTAAACTGCAGAAGTGAAATAGCATTGTGTACAGTATGTTTAGGTGCTGGAAGCATGAACCAAAAGGCAATACTGATAATCAAGCTTAATATTCCTAAGCTTCCAATGGCTATGTTCCAAGAATAAAAATCCGTTAGTATGCCAATAATTAAACGGCCGGACAACCCCCCAATAGTTGAACCACTCACATACATACCGATAACAAAGCCTAAGCTCCTCGGATGGAACTCTTCATTAATATAAGCCATTGCAATGGCTGGAAACCCTGCTAATGCAACTCCCTGTAACGCTCGAATGGTAAGAAGTGCATGGAGATTCGTTGTCAAAGCTACACAAATCGACAACAGTGCTGAGAATGTTAATGCCACACCCATCATTTTTTTTCGATCAATATTCCCCAATAAAAATGACATGAGCAATAAACAAATGGCTAACGTCCCTGTCGAAAATGATAAAGTTAAACTTGCCATTGCAGGTGAAACCCCAAATTGTTTAGCAAACACCGGAATAATCGGCTGTGTACTATATAAATCTGCAAAAGTTACAAAACTACCAAGAAATAAAGCTAAAATCGTGATTCTAAATGATTTTCCCGAAGGTTCAATATATCCCATCTCTATTCTGACCTTTCAACTAGTGTTATTTAAATTTTAGCACTCTCTCAGTTAATAATCCCATTTTTCTACAAATAAAAATCCCTTCGCCATTTATATTCAGCAAAGGGATTTTACTTACATATATGATTACCAAATAATAAACATTAATATAACAGCAAGTACAATGCGATAAATCGCGAATGGTGTTAGTTTGATACGATTGATTAGTTGTAAGAATAAACGGATAAAAATGAGAGCAAAAATAAAGGCACTCACGAAACCGACAATAAAAAACGGCAATACATCAGGAGTGAAATATTCCCAATACTTCACTATTTTCAACAAGCTTGCGCCAGCCATAACCGGCACTGCCATGATAAAAGTAAAATCTGATGCAGCACGGTAACTCATTCCAAGTAATACCCCACCTGAAATGGTTGATCCTGAGCGAGAAAATCCTGGCCACAACGCAATACATTGGAATAATCCAACTAGAAAAGCTTGTTTATATGTAATTTGATCCACTGTTTCTGCTGTGACTTTCGGACGAAACTTATCCGCGGCAATCATTAAAAATGCACCAAAAAATAAGCCAATTACTACTGTATTAATCGAAAATAAATGATCATCAATATAACCCTCAAGTAATAGACCAATAATAGCTGCTGGCAAGAGCCCTACAATAACCTGCAATAGATTCAACCGAGGACCAGATGTTCGTTCTCTCTTTTTCAAACCGAGTAAATTCATAAACCGACTCCAAAACAATACAACAACAGCCAAGATTGAGCCAAGCTGAATAACCACTAAGAATGCATTAGAAACCTCACTACCAAATAGCTCCTTTGATTTTAGCCATAAATCGTCCACGATAATCATATGTCCAGTAGACGATACAGGAGCGAATTCCGTCAAACCTTCAACGAGTCCTAATATTATGGCTACAAAAAACTCCCATAAATTCATCTTGCCACCTCATCATATTATTTAGAAAAACATGACTTATTCAATATGAAAAAGTCAATATACCTCAAGGCTCTCTTTTCTAAGACTATCCTTCACATCATTCAATTTCAGATAGTACCAAAAAGTTCACCTTTTTATTCTAGATTGATTCTATCTCTAGTTGGAAATAAAGTCTATTTTTTTTTACCTTTATCTAAGCTGAAATAATAAGCAATAACTAGTAAAATGAAGATATAAAGTATTTTTTTACTAAAGGCAGGAGGATTAGCGTGAAAGAAATCCAAATTTTTGCTCATCGTGGCTCCAAGAAAACACATCCTGAGAACACAATGATAGCATTTATTGAAGCTGAACGGGTAAAGGCTGATGGTATTGAATTTGATGTACATTTAAGCTCAGATGGTGAACTTGTTATCATTCATGATGAAACACTAAGTCGAACAACGACACTGACTGGCTATGTAAAAAATTATACAGCAGAGGAATTGAAAAAGGCAGATGCAGGAATTTTATTTTCCAAACAATTTGTTGGAGAACGAATTCCTTTTTTAAGAGAAGTGTTTGAATGGGCTACAGAAAATGATTTATTAATGAATATCGAATTAAAGACAGATAAATTTTCGTATGAGGGGATTGAGCAAAAAGTCATTGATCTCATTCGTGAATTTCACTTCGAGGACCGAATTATCCTTTCTTCCTTTAATCATCATTCTCTTGAAATCGCGAAAGAAATTGCACCTGAGATTGAACGTGCTCTTCTTTTTAAAGAATTACCAAAGGATATTGAAAACATCTTAAAAGAAAAAGGCGAATCAGGCATTCATCCCAAAAGAAGAACCGTTACAAAAAAATTGATAAAATCTGCTCAAAAGCTCGGATACAAGGTTCGACCTTGGACTGCTAATAGAAGCAAAGATATTCTGTTACTTGCTGATCTCGGAGTTGATGCTTTCTTTACTGACTGTCCAGAAAAAGCAGTAAATTTATTAAGGCCAAATAGCTGAGGTATCTTTAAAGGATGAATAATATTATCCATTGTTCTATATAAACTTAATTGCGAAAGGGGCTGTCCAAAGGAACAACCCCTTTCAAGCCATATTTATTAAATTTGCTTATCGAAATGTTCCGCCAAATTGTTGCTCAGCCATTTGTACTAAACGTTTTGTAATTTCTCCACCAACTGACCCATTAGCACGGGAAGTTGTGTCAGGCCCTAAATTCACGCCAAATTCACTAGCAATTTCGTACTTCATTTGTTCAAGAGCTTGTTCTACTCCAGGTACTAATAATTGATTACTACTATTGTTATTTGCCATGTTTATCACCTCCTAGTACTATTATCTTTCATTATCTACAAATTATTATTGCCAATTTATGCATCATAATTTGGTTTTTTTTCTCATAACATTAGCTATAACGTGATGATTTTAGGAGGGAAACAAATTGCAAATTCATATTGTTCAGCCGGGCCAAACCTTATTTGGCATCGCTCACACATATAGCGTCAGTGTCGTCAGAATTGTTGAAACGAATAAACTCCCTAATCCAAATCGTTTAGTCAGCGGTCAAGCTATTGTCATACCGATTGTTGGTAGCTATTATTTTGTACAACAAGGAGATAGCTTATATTCGATTTCTCAAAAAATTCATGTGCCTCCTGAGCAAATTGCCCAAATAAATGGAATCTCACCGACAGCTCAATTAACGATTGGAACCCGTCTTTATATACCTGCTCGAAAAAAAGTAACCGCTGAATTCAACGGTTACGTAGAACCACGTGGCGAAACCGTATCAGAAACACTCGAAACATCCGCTCGAGAAAATGGCCCTTACTTAACCTACCTCGCGCCCTTTAGTTTTCAAGCTTTACGAGATGGTTCATTAAAAGAACCTCTGTTGAATAATTTTCCAGATATCGCTAAACGTAATCGAAATGTCTTAGTTATGGTCATCACAAACCAAGAAAATGATCAATTCAGTGATGAACTGGGCCAAATTATCTTAAATAATACATCCGTTCAGAATAAATTTTTAAATAATATTGTGGCAACAGCAAAAAAATATGGCTTCAGAGATATTCACTTTGACTTTGAATTCTTACGACCTGCTGACCGAGAAGCATACAATCAATTTTTACGAAAAGCAAAGGCACGCTTTAAAAAAGAAGGCTGGTTTATTTCAACAGCACTTGCTCCAAAAACGAGTGCTGAACAAAAAGGACGTTGGTATGAAGCTCACGATTATAAAGCACATGGTGAAATTGTTGACTTCGTTGTCATTATGACATACGAATGGGGGTATAGTGGTGGTCCTGCAATGGCCGTATCGCCTATCGATTCCGTTCGGCAAGTATTGGAATACGCGATCACGGAAATGCCCTCCAATAAAATTTTAATGGGACAAAATTTATATGGATATGATTGGACGCTTCCATTCGTGCAGGGAAGTGTCGCAAAAGCCGTTAGTCCACAACAGGCGATTCAATTAGCGGTTAAAAACAATGCAGCGATTGAATATGACGTAAAAGCACAAGCCCCTCATTTCTCTTACCGTGATAATGAAGGAAAAGAGCATGAGGTTTGGTTCGAGGACGCTCGCTCAATCTCTGCAAAATTTGACCTATTAAAAGAATTAAAACTACGTGGTATGAGCTATTGGAAACTTGGTATTGACTTTCCACAAAATTGGCTACTCATTAGTGATTATTTTAATGTTCGAAAGCGAGTATAATGTACCCAAAATATGACTAAATAGTATAAGAAAAGGCTGTCCAAATGTAATTTTATGGACAGTCTTTCTTTTTGCAAATTTTCATTATCTGGTCAATTTTTGGAAATACTAAGTAGTGATTTTGGAAAGGTGGATACATTATGCTTCGCATCATTTTTAATAATCGTAGTTTCCCACGGTTTCCGCTGATTATGAAATTATTAGCGATCATCCTACTTTTCTTACTTCTATTTGGCTCAATCATCCACTTTATTGAACCAGATACATTCCCTACGATTGTAGAGGGCATTTGGTGGGCAGTTGTGACGATTTCTACCGTTGGGTATGGTGATTACGCACCTACAACCTTACTCGGTAGATTTCTTGGAGGTGTACTCATACTATCAGGAGCTGGTATTGTTACCTCTTATTTTGCTTCCATTTCAAAGGCGACCATCACGACCGAACAGCAATTACTGAAAGGCACAAAGGAATACAGTGGAAAAGGCCATTATATTGTTGTTGGTTGGAATGAACGTTCAAAAGAGATTATTGAAGAAATCCATGAAAGAAAACATGAACTTGCCATCGTCTTAATTGATAGTACATTAAAGGAACATCCTTTACCCAGAACGAATATCCATTTTGTTCAAGGACGTGCTACTGTTGACTCTGTATTATTAAAAGCTAACGTAAAAGAGGCCGCCCTTGTGTTAATTACAACCGACTTTTATCAAAATGAATTCCAAACAGATATGTTCTCCATTTTAACCCTAATTGCTGTGAAAGGACTCAATCCAAATGTCTACTGTCTCGTTGAAATCTTAACAAAAGAACAAAAAGAAAATGCAAAAAGAGCTGGAGCTGACGGATTAATCGAAACGAATAAATTTGCCAGCGAATATATGCTGCACTTTTTACTGTCAGGTCACAAGCTGCAATTTCGGGAAGAATCGACGGATTTTCATATTGCCACACTTGAATTGAAGCATGAATGGGTAAAGTATACATTCCAGCAGTTAAGCGCTATATTATTAGAACAGGAGATCCTATTAATTGGATTTATGAGAGAAGGGGAAAAACGATTTAAACCACCTGCAAAAACGCAACTGCAAGCTGGAGATGCATTACTGATTGTTGCAAACCGTCTATGAGTATAGCTTTCATAAAAATATTTCGTACTAGCTATACTCATTTTATTCGTTTCAAAGTCTAGCTGCTTTGAAAATGATAGGAAATAGTATATTTTGAATATTATAAAGGTCATAAAAAAACGCATGGAAATCCATGCGTTTTCTTATGCAATCCTATATCCTAGTCCTGCTTTTAGATATGTTTATTCACCTAAATCCACATTGTGGTACACTTGGCGAACATCTTCTAAATCCTCTAATACATCAATCAATTTTTCAAATTGGGCTTGTGCATCTGGTTCAAGAGTCACATCATTTTGTGCTAACATCGTTAATTCAGCAACTGTAAAATCAATAATACCAACATTCTTGAATGCTTCTTGTACAGCATGGAATTGATCTGGTTCAGCATACACGATTACAGATTCCTCTTCTTCGGCAATGTCACGTACATCAATATCTGCTTCCATTAATAGTTCAAGCACTTCATCTGCTGTTTTCCCTTCAATACCGAAAACAGCCGTCGCATCAAACATATAAGCTACAGAGCCGCTTACACCCATATTACCTCCGTTTTTACCAAATGCGGCACGCACATCTGATGCTGTACGGTTCACGTTATTCGTTAGTGCATCGACGATAACCATTGATCCATTTGGTCCAAATCCTTCATAACGAAGTTCGTCATAGGTTTCATCTGAGCCGCCTTTTGCTTTTTCAATTGCACGATCAATAATTGTTTTCGGTACACTGTATGTTTTAGCACGTTCCAAGACTACTTTTAAAGCTCCATTTGATTCTGGATCAGGTTCGCCTTGTTTAGCCGCTACATAAATTTCACGACCAAACTTAGCATAAATACGACTTGTACTAGCATCTTTTGACGCTTTCTTTTCTTTAATATTGTTCCACTTACGACCCATTATTAACACTCACTTTCAACTTAAGTCTCATTTACTGATATTATTATACCTTAATTGCTTTATTTGTTAAGTGCCTATTATCAACCTCATAATATAAAAAGCAATTCTTCTTAATGAAGAATCGCCTTTATTACTATATCACACTTGCTTTTCGTTCACTTTAAACGTTTTTCTAATTCAACTTTCTTGTCCTCATATCCAGGTTTACCAAGAAGCGCAAACATATTTACCTTGTACGCCTCAACTCCTGGCTGATCAAATGGATTTACTCCCAATAGATACCCACTCATGGCACATGCTTTTTCAAAAAAGTATACAAGATAACCGAAAGTGTATGCATCGATTGCAGGTATTGACACAATCAAGTTTGGAACTCCACCATCAGTATGAGCTAACAATGTACCCTCAAAAGCTTTGTTATTCACAAAGTCCACTGTTTTACCTTCCAAATAGTTTAAACCGTCCAAATCATTTTCAGCTGCTTCAATTGTAAGTTCACGACGTGCCTGATCCACTTTAATAACCGTTTCAAATAAATCACGACGTCCCTCTTGAATGTATTGCCCTAATGAGTGAAGATCAGTTGAAAAATTAGCTGAAGCTGGAAAAATACCTTTTCCATCCTTGCCTTCACTTTCTCCAAATAACTGCTTCCACCATTCAGAGAAATACTGTAGACCAGGTTCATAATTGACAAGCATTTCAATCGTTTTCCCTTTATTGTAGAGAACATTACGCGCCACTGCATATTGGTAAGCCTGATTTTCACTCAGCTCAGAAGAACTTAAATCAGCTTTGGCTGCTTGAGCACCTTGCATCATTTGATCAATATCTGCTCCACTTACTGCGATAGGAAGTAAACCTACGGCTGTTAAGACAGAATAACGACCACCAACATCATCAGGAATCACAAAAGTTTCAAGACCTTCTTCTGTTGCTAGGTTTTTCAAGGCCCCTTTTGCAGCATCCGTTGTCACAAAAATTCGATCCTTTGCCGCTTCAAAGCCGTACTTTTCTTCTAATAATTTCCGAAAAATACGAAAAGCAAGTGCTGGTTCAGTCGTTGTTCCTGATTTAGAAATGACATTCACTGAGAA
>SMEO01000136.1_pt1 | contig 15538 bp, 13 predicted proteins | sample 2456251 | NCBI WGS metagenome assembly SMEO01 (sample SAMN10132594, study PRJNA489261) | soil metagenome | isolation source: day1 control-silt loam soil ammended | place: USA | reverse complement strand
ACACCGGTTGCTTATAGACCACCGAACAAAGAGGTTGAATGCCCATCGTATATTTTTTACGAGCGATATTTTGCGCTCCATTTACATCCCGATGGATTTCTGTTTTATGAACAGAACACATGAATCTTCGTCCCTTCGCATGGTGCCTTCCCCCACAAAATGGACAATCTTGAGACGTATAGCTTTCTTCTGTTTCTTCCACGATGATGCCTTTTAATTTTGCTTTATACATTAATTTTTGTTTCACTTTCCCTTGATTCCAAAGGGATAATTGTTGTCTTCTTACTTTGTTATTCTTTTGTTTCTTTTTCGTGGTGTTTTTTTCGATTCCTGATACCTTTCCAATGACAACATTCGTGACGTTTTCTTTTTCTAAAAATAAGACCACTTCTTTTGTAGTTTTATGTTCTAATGCTTCGAGTCGATTTTTACTTGTTTGTCGAATGCGCTGTTTAGCCTGTTTATATTTTTTCCATTGACGAGAACCTTTTTTACAGCGAGCCATTTTTTTACTTAAGTCGGCTAATGCCTTTGCGCGGAATTGAGAGATACTGCGCATTGCACGTCCTGATACGACGAATGCTTTGTCCTCGGTTGCCACTGTCACCGCATGAATTTCTCCTAAATCTCCACCTGCCACTTTAAAAGCATGAGAAGAAAGATCTTTTTCGGGAACCTGAATGGAATAACAAAACCAATAGGCTCCGTTTCTCCACACAATTTCTGCATAATTACACTCCTCTAGGTTTTCTTCTGAACGGTTGGGAATCACCACAACTCCATTTTTCTTCGGAACCTTCTCGTTCCAATTGTCCTTTTTCTTTTTGGTTAACAGGTCGGAAAGCTGAAATCCATATTCTGCTCTTTTAATCGTGATGGTGTCTGTTGAAATGTCCATAGAAGCTTTTTTTAGGGGGATACAATAGTAGAATTTTCTTCGCCACGGATATTTCGCCTTTTTATCCGTTTTTCGCAGTTGTTTAATGGTTTCGCGATTCGCATCATATTTGTCGGCAATCGCTTGAATGGTTTGAGAATGAAGGTCGTAGGTTTGTTTTCGAACCGCTTGAATCTCGGTTTTACTGAGCCACTTTTTACAAGTGAAATAATAAGATGTGGCTTCCCGAACCATATCATCCCAAACCGACGCAGCTTCTCGTTGCATCATTCTCAATTCTTGGTATAGATTTACATCATAAGGAATTTGAAATGAGTGCGTCACAAATATAGTTGTTTTCCTCCCTTCTCCTTTTAATAGGTTCATTGTAACAGAACAAACGTTCCCTAATCAAGAATTTACTTTAACAAAATTAAAAAAATCGAACCATTGACGTGCCATAAGACACGCTTGGTTCGACCTCACTCTCATTCCATCTCTAAAGAGGGTGCTGTCACACCTTAATGGGCTTTTTCGTTCGGAAGAATCTGTAAGAATAACATATTCAGAACTTATCATAATCAACATCTTGTTTTAAACAAGGGTTCCTTACAAATATCCTGAATACCAAAGTTGCTGTCTTTTTCTTAACCTTTTTACCTCAATTCGTAGACTCTGGAAGCAATACCCTTTTACCGTTTCTTATAATGGGTATCACTTATACTTTATTGACTGCCGTATGGTTTTTACTTTATGTCAATTTAATTAATCAGATTAGTGCTTTTATGAAAAAACCTAAAACACAAAATATTATTGAAGGAATCACAGGTACTATACTGATAGGTTTTGGTATAAAACTAGCTCTTGAAAAGACCCATAATTAGATTATTTTTATTTTTAAGTTAAGACCCTTGATTTCCCTAAATCGAAGGGCTTTATTTTTTGCTGGAATTAATTATCTTTATTAATCTTGTTAAACTGCCAAATAGTTTAATTGTAAACCTTCACAATATCCACTTTGCTTTAAAATTGTTATTAAACAATATGGCTCTTTACATAAAGAAAGAGCGCATTTTTTATTCTAGAATTGCGCCTGATTGCTGAATAGTGGTAAATGCAAGAATGACACCTTAGTTATTAGGCTAAAGCACCCTTTAATGGCATAACTGTTTTTTAAATGATTATAGGTAAAGCATCTTCATCGTTTGACAAAAGCCTAATCTACCATTATCATCAATTCGAACTTATTTACGGGAGGGATAAAGATGAAAATTTATGTCGATGCAGATGCTTGTCCGGTAAAAGATATTATTATCTCTGAAGGTACGAATGCGGTAATTCCTGTTATCCTTGTTACTAGCTTTTCTCATTTTTCTAATGCGGAACAACCATCAGGAGTGGAAACCATTTATGTTGATTTTGGAGCAGATGCTGCGGATTATCGGATTATGAAGTTAGCAGAAATAGGAGATATAATCGTTACGCAAGATTATGGTCTTGCTTCGCTAGGTTTAGCAAAAGGGTGTACCGTTCTTCACCATAAAGGGTTTAGCTATACAAATGAAAACATTGACCAATTATTACAAACACGTTATTTGAGTGCAATGGCTCGAAAAAGCGGAAAGCGTACAAAGGGGCCAAAACCATTTACATCAGAAGATAGGGAGAAATTTAGGGGGCTTTTTAAAAGAACGATTTCACGTTAAAAAATAACCGTCCATTTTTAAGGAAAACCTAGAAAAATAATATTGTGACATCTATTCAGTTCTTTTATTTCAATTAAATAATTCGGCATTTTGAATACCAAATCAAATTGTTCAGCAACATTATTGCCTTCATCACTAAGAACAATGAATTCAAGCTCATTTTTTTCCCTTGTAAACAAGGTTGCATCTGATGTCTCAGGACTAATGGCTATTAATGTTGTACCAGCGTCTTTGATAGATTCTAATTCTCTTTGATAGGCTTTTAATTCAAGATTGCAGTAAGGGCACCAGCCACCTCGATATTGTGTCAGGATCACCGGTCCTTTCGAAAGCTCTTCAGTAATGGACACCGTTTTTCCTGTTGCGTCAGGAAGTTTAAAATCCGGTACTTGGTCTCCCTCTTTTAGTCCCTCTGCAACTCCGGATTCTTTTAATTCTTTTGTTGCTTGCGCCATTCACTTCTGTTTTTCCTCGGGAGCCTTTTGTTTAAATGCTTCTTTATAAGATTTAATTTCTTCGAGCAATGTAGTCATCTTTATCTTTACCTCCTATTTCTTAATCAATTAAACCTTAACAAGAAATTTCTCTTTTTTCCTCTAATTTGCTTTTGTACCTGTTAATTGAACTACTCTTTTACAGTTTCAAAGTCTTGTATGGCATTTGTTAAAGTCTATGGGTTTTCACTTAACTTATGGCCTTCTACAATAGATACATAATAATCGTCATTAGACAAATGTATGGAATTAGGTTCTTCTTTAATCTTTTTAAAAAAATAGTGTTTTTGCTATCATCAATCGTGATTATTTCCCAACTTACATCTTTTTTCATATCAACACTTGCTGATATTTTTACAGCATAAAATAGGGAAAAGAGGCAAATACTCTCATTATTAAGACTTACCATGAAAAGTTCGAACGGAAAAACGTTAAAAAGGAGTAGACCTATGCATTGGTATGAAAAGTTAAATCAATATTTTCCGATTGAAGAAATGAAATCGAGAGACCACATGGAAACCTTACTTAAAGAGCGTTCAGATATCTATCATAAAGATGAGAGCCCTAAACATATTTTAATGTATGTTGAACTAGATAATTTTATTTTTATTGATTATCTTCTCGTTTCAAAAAATGCTAGAGGTGAAGGACTTGGGCATAAACTATTAGAAAAACTAAAACGAAAAGAAAAACCAATCATACTTGAAGTAGAACCTATTAACTATGAAGACAGTGATTCAGAAAAAAGGCTTCATTTTTATAAACGTGAAGGATTTGAGCATGCTAATTCCATTGGATATGAGAGAAGATCCCTTGCAACAAAAGAGCTTAATGAAATGGAAATCCTCTACTGGGCACCCAATAATGAGTCGGAAGAAATGATTTTTGAAGCGATGAAGAAAACATATAATCTGATACATACATATAAGGATCAACATTTTTATGGTGAATCCTATCAACCAGTTGAGGAAGTTCTAATCTTTAGCAAAGAGTCGAAAAATGAAAATTTATTTGAAAACCTATGACTTTGATATTGTCACTTAGTTAATCAATCGGTTAGATCCTAGAAAAGGAATTAACCTTTATTGTGTACCCGGCATGGGTGTAGGCTCTAGGGTGAAAGTCCCGAACTGCGAAGGCAGTAGTAGCAGTAGCTTAAGACAAGGTTGTGAGGGGTGACTTGCATGGCTGAAGGAAGTCGGCGGCAAATTTCCGCTCCGATGGACACGAATCTCATACAAGGCTAGGTGACATTGGATGAGTCTGCAATACAAGATAAAGTCCTTACTGCCGAAGGTGTCACAGAGTAAATGAGGCGGAGACATAGAAAGAAAGTTTGCACTCTTACCCGGGGAGAACCTGTCGATACGCCGTGCTCACACGGCAAGCGTACTCGAAACGTGTGCGTTGAACGACAGGAGTCAGCAGAGGTCATAGTACTTATCTACTCAAGAAGATAAGGAAGGACCGCACCAGGGAGGAAGACCTAAGGTTAATCAACAAAAATTGAATCAAGCCATTTCAATGTATCATTCTCAAAGAATGACGGTAAAGGAAATCTAAGAAGCTACTGGTGTGTCAGCTGCTACAATATATCGGGAACTAAAAAAAGAGCAAAATCAATAGGTTTGCTCTTTTTGTTTTTATCTTTTGTTAAACAATAGCGCCCGATTGTTTAAGACTGATTGATTTATTTCAACTGGTGTTTATTATAGAACTTTTTAGAATCAGATGTTTAAAACACCTTTTATTCTATGTAAGCCACTAACTCACATATACCCTAGGCTCTTATTTTTTCAACGAAATGATCCTTGAATGATTACTCATAAACTACATATGCATTAATTAGCAACTACATGTAAAAGAGGGGGTTATATATGAGTAATTCTCATCAACCTGAAGTAAGACCCTACCTGATTACAAAGACGTTAGTTCCTGAAAATCAGGAAACACCTATACATTTTATTAATGGCGATATTGTTAGTAAAAGACTTTTTTATAGAAGAAATCATTTTCCTTATCCCAGCTTTGCGTCTTCCTTTTATTTTCTTCCAATTGAGGGGCTAGTGCATAATCCAAAAGTCTTTTCATTACAGGAAATTTACTCATTGCCATCTAAAACGATAAAAGTGGTTTTAGAATGTTCTGGTGATAAACGTGAGTTATTTAAACCAAAAGTTTATGGGGAGCAATGGGGAAAAGGTGCGATAAGCCAAGGGATTTGGAAAGGTGTACCTTTAAGATCCTTATTGGAGTACACAGGATTACTTGATACTGCCAAAGAAATTGTTTTTGAGGGGCATGATTATGGAGAAAGACCTGATTCTAACCAACTATTTAGTTTTTCAAGGAGTTTACCCATAGAAAAAGCCCTTGATCCAGATACCATTATTGCTTATGAATATAATAATCAACCCATCCCCTTCAAGCACGGTTTTCCGCTTAGATTAATTGTTCCTGGATGGTATGCAATGGCATCTGTAAAATGGGTTAAAAAAATTATTGTGATTGATAAGGAATTTAAAGGACCTTTTCAAGCTGTTGATTACGTTTACTATCCGAACAAAGAGAACGATAGTGGAAAATTCCCTGTTACGACTATCAATGTTAACTCAACTATAAAATATCCTTTAAATAGGAAGTTATTGCATTCAGGGGTGTATGAAATTAATGGAATTGCATGGACAGGTAAAGGTCATATTGCAAAGGTGGAAATTAGTTTTGATGGAGGCCAAACTTGGGATACATGTCAACTAACTTCTTCATCCGAGAAATATGCTTGGGTATGTTGGAGTTATAAATGGGAGGCACTTAAAAAAAGCGAATATACCATACTTTCCAAAGCGACTGATTCTAAAGGCAATGTTCAACCATTAGAGCCGATGTGGAACAGAAAAGGTTATGGTTACAACGCCTTAGATAGTATAAAAGTTAAAATTGAGTAACACACATGTTTCGCTTAATAATATTGAGTCATACTCTATTCACTGTAAACTGCTTCTCTATTAGGGGTTTTAATGCCTATAAAGGGTTAGCAAAAACGCCAATCCCTTATCTATCATGGGTTTGGCGTTTGTTCTTTTTTATCGTTTATGCTTGATTTTATACATCGTTGATGAATCAACGTTTTCGGCTTCTGAAGAAGCCTGGCAGCTGCATAGAAAAGTGGGGTTTTATGCAATCTTTTCGTTCGCTAAAGCTCCCTATTAGTTCAATGGGAAGAAATTATTTATTCAACAATCGCGCCCTTCGTTGAATAATCCCCTAAAAATACCTACCTTTTCTTTTTACGTTTCACGAATGAAAATATAGCCCATCCAATTATTATCACTACACCTATAAATATTAACTCCTTTGTGACCTCTTATTGAATTATTCTGGTCCAATTCAAAAGAACGCCTTCTTATACAAGAATGGCGCCCGATTGTGGTAGATACATTATTCTCAATTACTTCTTTGGATTAAAAAAGTTCATACTAAACTCCCTAGCATATTACTTTTCTTTTAACATTGAATACTTTCGATAAGCTTTATAGAAACTGCTACCAAAAAAAACAACCAGAAGTGCGGGAAACAACTTCAAAAGGACAAATGGAGTTTCAAATAAAAATGCCTTCCAAAATAATGAACCTTTCATACTCCAAAGACCTTCATGATATAATCCCGAATCCTTGTAAGGCATATAAGAAGCCAAACACAGCATACCCAACATAAATGAATAACCCATTAATCTTTTATAATAATTACCCTTTGATTGGCGGTCCGAGAAGATTTCATTTTGATCATCATCTTCTTTTTGCCAATAACGTATTCCACCCAGCCAGTACCCCTTTATATAGATCCAACCAAAATCTTCATATATCCCTTTGTATTCCTCGAACTTTTTCTTTGGTAAATAATCTTGATAATCAAGTCGCATAACATATCTTTTGTCAGTTTTTTTGAAAGTGTATATTCCTAATCCACTAATATTTGTACAGCGATAACCTTTTTGTAATTGCTCGTTCAGCCATTGCTCTTCTCTTTCAATATCAAAAAACAACTTAAACTTCTTCATTTGATTCACTCCCTTCGTACAATGATAAAATATGCGATAGCCTTTTTTGTTCCATTTTCAAAATGGCGCTTCCTTCTGTAGTTATCATATAAATTTTTCTCCGACCCGAATTTCCAACAGGTTCAATCCAACCATGTTTATTCAAGTTTTCAATTGCACCGTATAATGTACCAGCCGCTAAAATAACAGTACCATTACTTATTTTTTCTATCTTCTGCATTACGGCATAGCCATGGAGTGGTTCACGTAGGGCTAATAAAATATAATGCATGGTTTCAGACAACGGCAATAATTTATGTTTCATACTCTCACCCTCTATTTAGTTCAACTATATAGTTCAACTTTATAACAATGTAATACAGTTCGACTGAATAGTCAACAGCATTTTTAAAATTCATCGAAGGAACTTAAAGCAAAACATTTATAATTAGGAAAAAATTTAATCACAAAAAGTCGATTTCCTTTACGTTGGGAAATCGACTTTTTGTGTAATCTTATTCAATTAAATGGTCCGATTGCTGAACAACAGAACGGGTATTTTTAATTAGATTTAATGTACATGTAACAACTTTATTTGTATTTAAAAACATTTTTTGTTAATAAGCACGTTGTACAAAATCCCTAAATATGGATGTTTTTTTAACCATAGTCAACATCTTTCCACCTTCTCAATACTACTGAAACGGTGCAAGTTAAATGGTTAAAGGAGACATTGTTTCTATAGACCCACTACCCTTTTGTTTGTTATCGTTAAATTGCAAGCTTATCACGGAGGTACGGCCATGAATCAACAACATCAATCTATTTCAGTGGAAAAAGGAGCATACATTAGCATTCTTGCTTATCTTTTTCTATCATCCCTTAAATTAATTATCGGCTATATCGGTCATTCCAAAGGCCTTTGGGCAGATGGACTTAATAATTTGACAGATATTGTATCATCAATTGCCATCTTAATTGGATTAAAAATTTCTAAAAGACCACCCGATAAGGATCATTTATATGGACATTTACGTGTCGAAACGATTGCTTCCCTCATTTCAGCCTTCATTATGGCTTCTGTTGGAGTACAAGTTATTAAGGATGCCATCAAAGCTTTTTTTATTGAAGAAACAGAAGCAATTAGTATGATCACCGCATATGCTGCCCTTTTCTCAGCCATTTTTATGTACGGAGTCTATCGTTATAATTTATCACTAAGTAAGAAAGCGAACAGTGCGGCTATGAATGCTGTCGCACAAGATAATCGTTCAGATGCGTTAGTCAGCGTGGGAGCTCTAATTGGTATTATTGGAACAAAATTAGGACTAGATTGGCTTGATGGAGTTGCGGCCCTTGGAGTTGGACTTATCATTTGTAAAACAGCTTGGGATATTTTCATTGATGCAGCGCACTCATTAACCGATGGTTTTGATGAGCAATTATTACAAGAAATAAACGAAACAATCTCTAGAACAGAGGGCGTTAAGCATTTGATTGAAACTAAAGCACGTATGCATGGTAATGAAATTCTGGTAGAAGCAACCATCAGCGTCAATCCACTATTAACCGTTATCCAAAGTCATGAAATTACCGTCCAGGTAGAAAAGAACCTACTTAAAAATCATAATGTTCAACATGTCATTATACATATTGAACCCGAAATAATAAGATTGGATAAGTAACCATTCATGATGAATGGTTACTTTTTTAGGACATAAGCATGATTTTCTGGTTTAGATAAAGGATTTTTGTACCTATTAACGAATTCTTATATAACAGATTATTTTACCAAGGGCTATGTTTAACAATTATGTTGATGAGCCAAGTATCACTCGAATTTTCTTACATAGCCTATCCAAACAGCAAAAGCGTCACACAATTATGTATTATAAAACGGACTATTACGTGGTAAAACACTCACATGCTTGTTGGTCCACCTTGGTCTTAAAGTGTGTGTTTGCTACTATTAATGTGGGATAAATGGAGGGCGAGATGTTATTTAACAAAGTGATGGATTTCTTAACGAATAATGATAAAATGATGAGTCAATGGAAACAGGTTTCTCTTACTGTAGAGCAAGTGGATTCAATTTTTGAATTATTACAAAAAGAAATATTACAACATTCAGATGTAAAAGAGGGATTAAATTTACTTGCTAAAAGTATCGCAACTGAACAATTCGTTAAGAAAATGAACCTAGAGGATTTTACAAATGCTTTGACCACTGGTCGTTCTGTGCTAATAACAGAGGTGCTAAACTTAGATATTTCAAATGAAGAAAAAACGCAATTAATCCATAAAATTAATGGACTATTAGATCAATTTATCTATCTAAGTCTAACTCATTACGGTAATTTACAAGAAAAATCATTAGAAGAACAATATTATTTTATTAGCCAAACCCATAAAGACCGCTTGACTTTACTTGGACAAATGACATCTAGTTTCGTTCATGAATTTAGAAATCCATTAACATCCATTATGGGATTTATTCAATTACTGCAATCTGAGCAATCTGATGTGAAATATTTGGATATTATTTCAAAAGAACTTGAACAATTAAACAGTCGTATTACTCAATTTCTGAATTTTTCAAAAAAAGAAAATAAATCGTCCACCCTTACTCTCTTTTCTATCTCACAACTTGTTCATGATGTCATTGAGTTTCTTTATCCGAGCATCTTAGAAGTAAATGCATCTGTATCTTGTAATATCGCCGATGATATCAACATTAGGGGCTCAAAGGAAGAGATACGTCAAGTGTTGTTAAACATCATCCTCAACGCATTAGATGTTATTTCAAACATTCATTCACCTTCTATTTATATTTCATGTACAAAATCACCATTAGAAAATTTAATATTGACTATTTCTAATAATGGTCCGAAGATTCCAGAAGATGTTCTACCAACCATATTTGAACCTTTCGTAACAACAAAGAAACAAGGAACAGGTCTTGGTCTATTCGTTTGTAAAGAAATTATCGAAAAACATGGCGGCACTCTTACTTGTACTTCTTCGGATTTATTAACAACCTTTACCATTCACCTTCACATATAAAGGTGAATTTTTTTTTAGATTTCACAATTAGTTAATAATTTTGACGGAATTTACTTTTTTTCCGTATACTAATAACAGATACAATTCACTGCTAAAAAGGATATAATGAAAATAACTCTATCCGTTTTTAAAAGAAAAATTAAATTCATAAGTATTTTGGGAGGTGACTGAGGTCAATCAATCGCTATTGATTTGCATCTCACACTAATTGGACACTTTTAATGTAACATTGGTCATTATTTTAATTGCGCTAACAGCTTTCTTCGTAGCATCAGAATTTGCCATAATTAGAGTTCGAAGCTCTAGAATTGATCAACTGATTGAAGAAGGAAATAGACGAGCAATTGCAGCTAAACAAGTCACATCAAAGCTTGATGAATACCTATCAGCAACACAGCTTGGCATAACAGTTACAGCTTTAGGTTTAGGGTGGATTGGTGAACCAGCAATCTTAAGTATTATTCATCCTCTATTTGAATTACTACATATACCAAGTCAAATAACTGGTATTTTATCATTTATTGTTTCATTTTCGCTCATTACTTTTTTAAATGTCGTCGTAGGTGAACTAGCACCAAAAACAGTCGCAATCCAAAAAGCAGAACAAGTTGCCTTAGCTATCGCTAAACCGTTAATTTGGTTTCATAAAATCACTTTCCCAATTATTTGGTTACTTAATCATTCTGCTCGAGCTGTTGTTAAAACACTTGGATTTCAACAAACTTCTGAAAATGAAGCCCACTCAGAAGAAGAATTACGATTCATTCTGTCTGACAGTTACGAAAGTGGCGAAATTAATCAATCTGAATATAAATATGTAAACAACATTTTCGAATTTGATGATCGTCTAGCTAAGGAAATTATGGTACCACGTACGGAAATCTTAAGTATTTCAAAAGAAGAAACACTTGAAAACTTCGTTGATATCGCTAAACAAGAAAGATATACGCGCTATCCAGTTGTTGAAGTCGATAAAGACCATGTCATTGGATTAGTAAATCTAAAAGAAGTATTTGCAGATTATATTAAAAATCCAGGGAATAAAGTGAATAAAATTGAAAAGTATACTCGACCTATTATACGGGTAATGGAAAATATACCGATTCATGACTTATTGCTAAAAATGCAAAAGGAACGAATTCATATGGCCATCCTAATGGACGAATACGGTGGCACAGCTGGCCTTGTTACCGTAGAGGATATCCTTGAAGAAATCGTTGGGGAAATTCGGGATGAATTTGACAGTGATGAAGTACCTCCTATTCAAACTCTTTCACCCGGTCATTATATTCTGGATTCAAAATTACTTATAAAAGAAGTAAATGATTTACTTGGTCTAGAAATTGATGATGAAGACATTGACACAATAGGTGGTTGGGTTCTAACAGAAAATTATGATGTTAAAATTGGAGATATGATTGAACAAGAGGACTATACATTTAAAGTCATCGAAATGGATGATCATACAATAAAATCTATTGAAGTAAAGAAGAATCAAACGGAAAAAAAGCATGTTAAAGAAATTGATTCACCATTGGAATCTTAATCTTTAATCCTTTAGAAAAATTACATGATCTTAAAGTACAACAAAGCGGCTGACTTACCTAAAATGAAAAGTCAGCCGCTTCTATAAAAAAATAACTGAATATTCTATATAATCAATCAATAAATCGGAGAAAATAGCCAAAAACGGCTAATATTCTCCCTAAACTGGCCATATATTATTAATAGGTGGCAATTTAACCATTATAGCTCATTTGACGGATTTCATATCTCTTTCTATAATTAAAGTATTTAATTAATGAAAATTGAGGTGATTAGATGGGATATTGAAGAATCTTTGTAGGCAGACTTTGCGTTATCAGATGCAACGGTACGTTCTAGAAACGAATAATTTGGGGAGCGCAACTTTTTCACACAAAACATTCTTTTCTCTCCCGTCTTATCGTATTTAGTATAGAAGTAGTTTAACAGAATATTTTATTAATCTAGGAGGTGGACTCCTTATTCGCCACCACGGTGATGTAAGGGAGACTATTTGGACATAATAAACTTGGTTTTGATTGCCATTCTAATTGCTTTGACAGCATTTTTTGTAGCTTCAGAGTTTGCAATTGTTAAAGTGAGAAGTACGAGGGTCGACCAATTAATTGAAGAAGGAAAAGTAAATGCCATTCAGGCAAAAAAAGTCATTTCTAACTTGGATGAGTATTTATCAACCTGTCAACTTGGTATTACCATGACAGCACTTGGTCTTGGGTGGATTGGAGAAGCAACAGTTGAAAGGATTTTAATGCCTGTTTTTATCCAATTCAATATTCCTGATTCTACATCTCATGTACTATCAATTGTGATTGCCTTCTCATTCATAACATTCATTCATGTAGTTGTTGGAGAATTAGCTCCAAAAACACTAGCCATTCAAAAAGCGGAGAAGGTCACACTACTTTTTGCTAGACCATTAATTGGGTTTAATAAGTTGATGTACCCTTTCATTTGGATTTTAAATGGTAGTGCACGATTACTTACAAGAATGTTTGGACTAAAGGCAGTAACTGAACATGATATCGCTCATTCGGAAGAAGAGTTACGTATCATTGTCTCTGAAAGCTATAAAAGTGGTGAAATTAACCAATCTGAGTTTAAATATGTAAACAAAATTTTTGAATTCGATGATCGAATTGCAAAAGAAGTCATGGTACCTCGTACTGAGATTGCCACATTATCGAAAAAAGACACCATACAAGAATTTCTAAAGATCCTTTCTGAAGAGAAATATACACGTTACCCAGTTATTGATGGCGATAAAGACCATGTCATCGGGATGGTCAATATTAAAGAACTGTTCACACAAATGGTTGATAAAAGCTATCAGTCTACTCAAACGATTGAATCCTATATTCGACCAATTATTCGAGTAATCGATAGCATACCGATACATGATTTACTTTTAAAAATGCAAAAAGAACGTATCCATATGGCCATTCTGATGGATGAATATGGAGGAACTTCTGGACTTGTTACAGTTGAGGATATATTAGAAGAAATTGTAGGCGATATTCGTGACGAATTTGACTTAGATGAAATTCCAGATATTCGAAAAATAAAAGAAGATCACTTCATTATTGATGCTAAAGTTTTAATTAGTGAAGTTAATGATTTACTCGGAGTTTCGATTGATGATGAAGATATCGATACAATGGGCGGTTGGATTTTAACTGAAAATTATGAAGCAAAACAGGGGGACATTCTCAAGCATGGTGCTTATCATTTCAAAATAAAAGAAATGGAAGAACATCATGTACGCTACATCGAAATATATAAACCAGCTAAAGTTGTTTCGGAAGTGAAAGAATTTCCGATCATCTCTAAAACTGAAATCGTTTCTTAAGAAAAACCCCGCACTTTTATTAGTAGCGGGGTTTTCTGTAAAATTCTCCATACCTTCACACTGCATATATTATTAGAAAATCGTAAGGCACCCGTTCAGCGACGTATGAAGCTAGACATCCGCACTTTACAGAAAACAAGTATAATTATCCTCTTTTTGTTAAATACTAAATAGAAAAGCGTTAGATACCCTATTCCCCATCTCGGTAGATTCATACAAAACATACCCATTTGAAGCTTATCAAGCATAATCTATAAGGAGGTCATTAAGGATGAAAATCATTTCTATATGCCAACACTGCAAAGGTAAAGGTAAAAAAAATTTTCTACAATTTTTTTCACGTAATTGCCCTCACTGCAATGGAAAAGGTAAAAAAGTGATAGAAGTAAATGATTTTAATAAAAAATTTAAAAGCTTTTAAATTATTGGATGACGACATGATAAGTACGTATACAGCAACGAATTAAACATCATAACCTTCATTATACATCCATTCTCACGCTTCTACCTTCGTAATAAGCCATTGATTCTACAAAGACGTTTTCTTTTGCCGTCATTTCAGAAGTAACTAGTTTGTATATTTCTGTTTTGCTTCCTAAAGATGATTGGTATTTTTTAACATGATTTAGAGATAGCGGAGTCTCAAAGTACCCTGGAACATATTTATCTAGAAGCTGCTGCATGATTGATGTGGCTTCAACTAAATCAGTGACAATCTCCATCTGTCCAAACAGCATTACGCTCAAATATGCCGTATCCGTTTTAGCTGGTATTGGGTTTGTTAACGTACCATAGCTCTCACTCACTACAAAGGTAGCATTAGCATTTTCTTGCATGATGTCTACCTTTCTTCCTTGATTGGCACCATGAAAGTAGATGTTTCCGTGATGCCAAACATAATTTACAGGTACAATATATGGCATATTTCCAGATGATAATCCTAAATATCCCGTTTGCAGCTCCATCAGTAGTGAGTTTATTTTTTGCTGATCCTGACAAATTCTTTCGGACATTCTCATCAAAAAGTTTCCTTTCAAAGATAAATACTAAGTATAATGGATGGTGAAAAATGCTAAAAAAAAGGGAGTTGTACATATGCAACAATCAGAACAGACATTATATACATCTATTAAGCTACTAGACAACAAGTCCATATTAAAAAAATTAGGGATTCTGCAGATTGTACTCTTTTTTGTCTTTTACATACTGAATAGCATTCTATTTTTCTTTTTGCACTTGCCAATAAATTCAAGTGTGAATCTTTCAACCTTTTTTCAAGGAATAGTAGGTGTGATCATTGGTGGATTCTTCATACTCATCATTCATGAATTGATTCATGGACTATTTTTTTGGTTATTCTCTAGAAAAAAAGTGAAATTTGGTTTCAAACAAGGACTTGCCTATGCAACCTGCCCCGGCTTTCTTTTTTCTAAAAAGCAATTTTTCATTACTCTTTCCAGTCCATTCATAGTGATTACAGCTATACTTTTAATGCTACAATACTCTCTTTTTCATCCCATGGTTATTCTATTTTTAATCAGCTGGCATGCTTCAGCATGTGCTGGTGACTTTTATATGATTAAGATTATTATAAAAGCACCGGCAAATATCTTGATTGAAGATACAGAATCAGGAATCGATCTTTGGTATAAATAAGAAAAGCGGAACCGGCTTGGTCATAAAGGATGGCCGACTAAGAACGCCACGTCCTGTGGCAACGTCGGCATGACCCACATCCTGTGGGCCTAAGAAAATAGGAAAAGCCCCGGAAGGCGCTTTTTTCCTTTCGAGGGCTTTTATCTTTTTCACAGTGAGCTAGCCGATGCAGCTAGACAGTAAGAAAAGCAGAAGGCACCCGTTCAGCGACGTATGGACTGAATTAACAACTATTGATCCTACTTCACTTACCCTTACATCATGAATCAATAGTTGTTTTATGTTCAGAAACGATTCATTGCGTCATTCAATTCA
>SMEO01000155.1_pt1 | contig 15549 bp, 16 predicted proteins | sample 2456251 | NCBI WGS metagenome assembly SMEO01 (sample SAMN10132594, study PRJNA489261) | soil metagenome | isolation source: day1 control-silt loam soil ammended | place: USA | reverse complement strand
TTTATGACGAATTCACCAAAAGAGATTGTACGACAACTTGGTTTGTCAGAAGAATTACTAGCATGGGATACATTAAATGAAAAAAATGTTATTCCAGCAGGTACAAGAGTAATCGATAAAGGCGTACCGATTTTCCCTCGTTTAGATTCAGAAGAGGAAGTTACTTATATTCGCGATCAAATGCGTGGATCTGTAAAGACTACTGAACAACCAAAGGCAGAAGTGGTTGAAAATAAAGAGGAAGTTCCTGAAATTACAATTGATGATTTCATGAAAGTGGATTTACGAGTAGCGACAGTTACAGCTTGCGACAAAATTCCAAAGGCAGATAAATTATTAAAACTTCAACTAGATTTAGGCTATGAACAACGTCAAGTTGTGTCAGGAATTGCGGAATATTACAAACCAGAAGAATTAATAGGCCGCAAAGTAATTGTTGTAGCAAACTTAAAACCAGTTAAATTACGTGGTGAATTATCACAAGGAATGATTTTAGCTGGCAGTAAAGATGGCATATTAACTTTAGCAACAGTTGATGAAAAACTAGAAAACGGTGCTAAAGTTAAATAATTTTTCTACTCTATTTTAGAAGAAATTCATTTAGCATTACAGCTTTTTAAAGACGAACAAACAATATTAGCTCCACGCGCCAGCTTTGGTTATTTAACCCTCTCGTTATAAAATAAATTTCGAGAAAATAGGGAATTTAACCGATCAAGTTAAACAGGCCGTGTGGAGTTTTTTATGTTATGGATAACTTGTTAAATTAAATGCATTGTATTTTTGACGTTAGCAATTTTATTAAAACATTAACTAATTCTGATTTAATAAAATGAAGTACACAAAAAGAATAACAATATTCGGATAATTTTTATAAAGTCTGCGAAATTGAAAAATAGATAAACTTTGACAATAAATTAATACAAACGACATAAAACATTAGGTTAAATAACCTATTTTGATAATAAAAATTAAATTTCGACATCATATTACATAGGTATTAAGTGCAATATACCGTGTAATGTTTGTAATAAAAATGTAACTTTCCTGTGAACACTGAAATGTTTTATTTCGCTAAAATGTTAACCATGTGAGGAGAATGAAAATGTTTATAGACACGCATGTTCATTTGAATGCTGAACAATATGAAGATGATTTGCAAGTAGTGATCGACCGTGCATTAGCAGCCAAAGTTAATGAAATGGTGGTTGTTGGATTTGATAGACCTACAATAACTCGTGCTATGGAGCTAATTGAGAAATATGATTTTCTTTATGCAGCGATTGGTTGGCACCCTGTTGAAGCGATTGACTGTACTGAAGAGGATCTACAGTGGATTGAAATGTTAGCAGAACATCCAAAAGTTGTAGCGATTGGTGAAACAGGACTCGATTATCACTTTGATAAATCACCGAAAGACATACAACAAATGTTATTGCGAAAACAAATCCAATTAGCAAAAAGAGTAAACTTACCAATTGTCATTCATAACCGTGAAGCAACTGAAGATTGTGTGCGCATTTTACAAGAAGAGCATGCTGAAGAAGTTGGTGGAGTGATGCATTGCTTTAGCGGTAGTGTAGAAACTGCTAAACGTTGTGTCAAATTGAATTTTATGATTAGTTTAGGTGGACCTGTTACATTCAAAAATGCAAAAAAACCAAAAGCAGTAGCAACGGAAATCCCATTGCAATATTTAATGATTGAAACAGATGCACCATACCTTGCCCCACATCCATATCGAGGTAAGAGAAATGAGCCTTCATTAGTGCCTTTAGTTGCTAAAGAAATTGCACAATTAAAAGGATTGACTATTGAAGAAGTTGCTAAACAAACAACTGAAAATGCTCATCGATTTTTCAAGATTCAAGCTTAAAAGGTTTTCAAAAAACAAGCGTCTCCCACATTCAAAGTAAGACTTCAGCTCTTTTGTGAAATTAAGTAAACTACTATCGATTGACAGTCAAAAAGAGTCTTTAAAATCCAATGAGTGAAAAGGAGACGATTTTATGTCAAAAAACCCTATGGAAAACGTTATTTTAAAATCTTTGAGGTATCAGAAAAAAGCAAGGAACTTTGCAACCTTTATGTTGCCATTTGCTGTCGCCACAAGTGCCGTTTTTGGTTCTGCGATTAATACTGTAAATGCCAAAACAAATGATACACAACAAGTGAGTGAATCACGATCTAATGATTCGGTCAGTTCAAATGAAAAGGGAAATCATTCAACCGAGAAATTAGCAGGAGAAACTTCGACTACGGTCGATGACTTTTTAAAGCAACCCGCAGTTGAGTCAGGAGAAAATAGCGATCTTCAAAATAGCAATGATACGCAAAATGCAAATGACACGAATGCATCTGGTGTTCGAGTAGAAAAGGCCATCGATGTAGTGGAAGAATCCCGTGGTTCTGAAAATAAAAATTCAGGTAAAGAAATTACGCAAGTAAGCCAAGCAAGAACATATCATACAACAGCTAATTTGAATTTACGTAAGGGTCCAGGGACAAAGTACAGTATTAAGGTCACCATTCCAAGAGGTAAGAATGTTACGTATAAAGGCAGAAAGGGAAATTGGTACAAGGTATCGTATAAAGGCAAAACGGGCTATGTATCAAAAACATATTTACGATCAGGTTCAATTAAAAAGGTATCCAATTCTCTTAATGGAAAGTCCATGTATGTATCGTCTACTGCGTATACTGCCAATTGCAGTGGCTGCTCTGGAAAAACGGCCATTGGTATCAACTTACGTAAGGACCCATATAAGAAAGTAATCGCAGTGGATCCAAATGTCATTCCTTTACGTAAAATGGTTTATGTTGAAGGTTATGGACTTGCGATTGCTGGAGATACTGGTGGCGCTATCAAGGGCCATAAAATTGATATCTTCATGCCAACAAAAAAGAAAGCATTAAACTGGGGTAGACGTACGATTAAAGTTACAATTCAACATTAAATAAATGAAAAATTAGAAGCTCATCTTGCCATACTAAGAAGAGCTTCTTTTTTGTGGTTAAGAGAATGCATGAAATCTAGAGAAATATCTATTTTCCCCCGCGTTACTGTACAATAAGTGTAGAAACGAAGTAAAATGGTCAAAGGAACTTTAGGAAAAGAGGATTTGAGATCCGTGGATATAAAAGAAATTATTGTCGTAGAAGGAAAGGATGATACGACAGCAATCAAAAGAGCTGTAAATGCTGATACCATTGAAACAAATGGATCAGCAATTTCGGAGGAGACTTTACGTAATATACAACATGCACAAGATGTGCGTGGCGTTATTGTTTTTACAGATCCTGATTATCCTGGTCGTCGTATTCGAGCTATTATAGAAGCTCGTGTAAAAGGTGTAAAGCATGCGTTCTTGCCAAAGCAAAAGACAATTGCTAAAAACGGTAAGGGCTTGGGAATAGAGCACGCAAAGGACGAAGATATTCGATTTGCATTATCAAAAGTCTATACTCCGAAGGATTCAGAACAAGAATCAACTTGTACCATCACTATAGATGATTTAATAGCGACAAAACTAATATCTCATCCTGATGCAAAAAAACGACGTGAACGATTAGGGGAGCTTTTGAATATTGGCTCAACCAATAGTAAGCAGCTAGTAAAGAGATTAGAAATGTTTCAAATTACAGAAGAGCAATTTGGAAAAGCAATTGCAAAGATGAATCAGGAGGAACAAAATGCATAAAGATATTGCAACACCTTTACGCACACAAGAAATATTAAAAAAATACGGGTTTTCATTTAAAAAAAGTTTAGGTCAAAACTTTTTAATTGACCCGAATATTTTACGTAACATTGTAAGTTATGCAGACTTATCAAAGAAAAGTGCAGCAATAGAAGTAGGACCAGGAATTGGGGCTTTGACAGAACACTTGGCACGTCAAGCGGGTAAAGTCGTATCGTTTGAAATTGATCAACGATTATTGCCTGTTCTAGAAGATACGCTTAGCCCATATGACAATGTGAAGATTGTACATTCTGATGTTCTAAAAGCTGATGTGGCCACTATTATTAAAGAGGAATTATCTGAATACAAGGATATCATGGTGGTAGCAAATCTCCCTTATTATGTGACAACACCTATTTTACTAAAAATTCTTATGGAGGAACTACCAATTCGCGGAATGGTTGTTATGATGCAAAAAGAAGTGGCAGATCGTATTTCAGCTGTACCTGGTACAAAAGCTTATGGTTCCTTGTCTATAGCGGTTCAGTATTATATGAAAGCAGAAGTAGTAATGACCGTACCAAAAACAGTATTTATGCCGCAACCAAATGTAGATTCAGCTGTATTACGACTAATCCGTCATGAAGAGCCACCTGTAAAAGTAATCAGTGAATCGTTTATGTTTGAGGTTACTCGTAGTTCATTTGCGCAACGACGTAAAACAATCTTAAACAATCTACAATCACAATTACCAGATGGTAAAGAAAAAAAAGAACAAATATTATCCGCTTTAGCTGAGTCAAAAATTGAACCTACGCGACGTGGGGAAACTTTATCAATTAAAGAATTTGGGCTGCTAGCAGACAACTTATATCCTTATTTTAAAAACTGAACCATATATTAACATAATATTAAAAAATATATAGCATTCATAAAAAAGTAATTGACATCGCTTTTTTTACTTGTTAAAATATAATTTTTGTGTTGACAAAAATGGTTTTATTATGTATACTGGTTATTAGTGAGGTGTAAGCGAAAATGCCAAAAACTTTAGCCGACATTAAAAAGTCGTTAGATTGTCATTTGGGTAGACGTTTGCAATTAAAAGCAAACGGTGGTCGCAAGAAAACGATTGAGCGTGCTGGAATACTACGTGAAACTTATCGCGCCGTATTTGTAGTTGATCTTGATCAAGACGAAAACGCCTTTGAGCGTGTGTCTTACAGCTACACAGATATTTTAACAGAAGCAGTAGAGATTACGTTTGATGATGATGCAACTTCTCAAGTTGCAGCAGCCAAATAAGTAAGTGCAATTATAATCGAATAGTTTGTTCGGACACTTGTAGAACATTCCTTCTCGTTCAAAGGAATGTTTTATGAGTGTATTTTATTTTTAAGGACATACTATTAGCGTCAGTAGCTAAAGGAGGAAATTTCGTATGGCGAGAAAGTCAATTATGTCAGAACGTTTGAAAGTAGAAATCGCAAAAGAATTAGGATTTTACGATACTGTAGAACGTGAAGGCTGGGGCGGAATCAAAGCACGAGATGCCGGCAACATGGTGAAAAGAGCAATTGAGATGGCAGAACGAGGGCAATCACTAGACGAAGGTGAAAAGTAAGGTTATCTTAATCAAATAATCACATTAAGCATACTGACAAAAAGCAGTTCTCTATTTTAGGGAACTGCTTTTAATTTAGAAGGTGTCACTTCATAATTTAAAGAATTAAATATCTATTGTTTATGAATCATTATTGTTGGGAAAGCTTTTACATATCAGTAGATGAAGTATCTCAACATTCTTTTCCTGTGGTAGAATAGAATTCAGTGAATAAAGAACGGAGATAGCTTCTTCTTTTTTATATTTTTCGAGAGGAGGCGGAGATATGCTTTATGTAAAAGCACCTGCCAAAATTAATCTAACACTTGATGTACTATATAAACGCCCAGATGGTTATCATGAAGTTGAAATGATCATGACGACGGTTGATTTAGCTGATCGTGTAGGCTTAAAGAATCGCCACGATGGACAAATTCAAATTCAATCTAGCAGCAATTTCGTTCCTGATGACGCCAGAAATCTAGCATATCAAGCAGCGAAGCTTTTACAAGATACATATAATATTAAGCAAGGTGTATCTATTACGATTGATAAGCAAATTCCTGTAGCAGCTGGATTAGCAGGTGGAAGTAGTGACGCAGCAGCTACTTTAAAAGGACTTAATACATTATGGAATTTAAATCTATCAATCGACGAATTAGCAGAGCTAGGTGCTAAAATTGGTTCGGATGTTTCATTTTGTATTTATGGAGGCACAGCGGTTGCTAGAGGGCGTGGTGAAAAGATCGAGCATATAGATGCACCTCCAACATGTTGGGTAATTTTAGCAAAGCCCACTATTGGCGTATCAACAGCAGCTGTTTATGGGGGCTTGAATCTTGATGGAATTGAGCATCCAAATACGATACAAATGAGGCACGCTATAGAGCACAAGGATTATGTACAAATGTGCGAGAATCTTGAAAATGTATTAGAGAGTGTAACATTAAAATTGCATCCAGAGGTTGCCATAATAAAAGAACAGATGAGTAGATTTGGGGCAGATGCTGTATTAATGAGTGGAAGTGGGCCTACTGTTTTCGGCCTTGTACAAAATAAAGCTCGTGTCAGTCGTATTGTAAATGGACTAAGAGGTTTTTGTGAAGAAGTATATGCCGTACGTATATTAGGTGAAAGAGATCCCCTTGCTTAAATGCGTATAATTGTGGTATTTTTTTTATAAAACATTCGTGTTTAGGAGAGGATTTTATGAAATGGAAGCGTAGCGAACGTCTAGTTGATATGACGCATTATTTAATGGAGCATCCACAGCACTTAATCCCCCTTACATTTTTCGCAGAATTGTATCAGTCTGCAAAATCTTCAATTAGTGAAGATTTGTCGATTGTTAAGGATACATTTGAGGAAAGAGGGATTGGCCTTCTAATGACGGTCCCAGGAGCTGCTGGGGGAGTAAAATATATCCCCAAAGTACCAGATGCAGCCGTAAAAGAAGTAATACAAGAGTTGATAAAAGAATTGAGTCATTCCGATCGTTTATTACCAGGCGGATATTTATTTATGACCGATTTATTAGGAAATCCAGATCTAATGAATCGAGTAGGTAAAGTATTTGCTTCTGCCTTTTGCGATCAAGAAATAGATGTCATCATGACAGTAGCTACAAAAGGGATTTCAATTGCTCATGCAATTGCGAGACATTTAAATGTACCAGTTGTTGTAGTGCGTCGTGACAACAAGGTTACAGAAGGTTCTACTGTCAGTATTAATTATGTATCTGGCTCATCTCGCCGTATACAAACAATGGTTTTATCAAAACGTAGCATGAAAAGTGGCCAACGCGTATTAATTACCGATGACTTTATGAAGGTCGGGGGAACAATGAACGGGATGAAAAACTTATTGGAAGAGTTCGACTGTACTTTAGCAGGTGTTGCTGTGTTAGTAGAAGCTGAACATCCCGATGAGCGTTTAGTGGACGATTACTATTCATTGGTTAAACTCAATGAGGTAAATGAAAAGGATCGGACCATTGCTTTGTGTGAAGGAAACTATTTTGAGAAGGGTGGAAATTAGTAATGAATGTAGTATCAACAAACAATGCACCAGCAGCTATTGGACCATATGTTCAAGGAATGGTTGTGAATAATCTTTTCTATAGTTCAGGACAAATTCCTTTAACAGCATCAGGTGAATTCGTTGATGGCGATATCACTGCACAAACAAACCAAGTTTTCGAAAATCTTAAAGCAATTTTAGCAGAAACAGGCTCTTCATTAGATAAAGTTGTGAAAACTACTGTATTTATCTCAGATATGGAAGATTTCGCAGCGATGAATGATGAATATGCAAGACATTTTGGTTCACATAAACCAGCACGTACAACTGTTGAGGTTGCAAGATTACCAAAAGACGCTAAAGTAGAAATTGAAGTTATCGCTTTAATTTAATAGCACATGCTAGATTCATTTTAAGTCTTTAAAAGTAAAAAATATTAATAATTGAAAATGCAATGTAAAGATTAGGCCACGTTATTGTGGCCTTTTTGTATATATTGTAAATTTTTCTATAAAAATAAAAATAATTTTTTAAATTTTTAAAAAATTGATTATAATTAAGAAGGAAATAGTTATACTTTTCTTGAATATAAGTTAAGTAGATTCTAATTAAACACCAAAGAGGAAGGTGGTGAAATAATGGAAGTAACAGATGTTAGACTTCGACGTGTAGAGACCGATGGCCGCATGCGAGCTATTGCTTCCATCACACTGGACAACGAATTCGTGGTGCATGATATCCGTGTGATTGATGGGAATACTGGGTTGTTTGTTGCAATGCCAAGTAAAAGAACTCCTGATGGAGAATTCCGAGATATTGCCCATCCAATCAATTCAGGCACGCGATCCAAGATTCAAGAATCTGTATTAGCTGCATATGCTGATACTAGCTTAGAAGAAGTAGAAGCTTTGGAAGAACCTGAATTACAAAGTTAATAAATAAGAGCCATCTTCATAATTGAAGTAGGCTCTTTTTTATTGGTTTTATATTAAGAGTTGAGATAGAAAAGTAAGTGTGAAACTAGTAAAACTGAAATCTAACAATCTATTGAATGTGATCTAGCATGCGCTGTAGCGATAATATCGCATCCTCTGTTGTCTTAGAATCTACATGGATGGTATTGCCCGTCTCACCTTCTACAATGAGTTCTAAAGCCCATAGAAGATGTGGTAAATCAATTCGGTTCATCGTCATGCAAGGACACATATTTGGATTCAATGAGATGATATGTTTGTCAGGATACTGCTGAATAAGTCGATTAACAAGATTCATCTCTGTACCGATTGCCCAAGAAGAACCAGCTGGAGCAGCTTTTATCGTATCGATTATATATTTTGTAGAGCCATTGTCGTCGCTAGCCTCTACCACCTCATGGCTGCATTCTGGATGTACAATAATACGCATCTCAGGGTGTTGTTTACGTATTTGGCTAATATTATAGAGATTAAACCCTTCGTGTACAGAACAATGCCCCTTCCATAAAATGACGCATACATCATCTAGTATTCCATCAAAAATCAACTCTTCTTTAATAGGATCCCAAACAGCCATTTGTTCTAATGGAACACCTAAGTCAAATGCTGTATTACGACCTAAATGTTGGTCTGGCAAGAAGAGTAGTCGTTCTTTTTGAGTAAGTGCCCACTTTACCATTGCCTTCGCATTGGAAGATGTAACACATGCCCCACCATTGCGCCCAGTAAATGCTTTAATGGCTGCTGTTGAATTGACATATGTGAGTGGAATGATTGTGTCACCAAATTGCTTTTGAAGAGCATCCCAGGCAATTTCAGTTTGATGAATGTTTGCCATATCTGCCATTGAACAACCCGCACGCATATCTGGTAAATAAACAGTTTGTCCATCTCTTGTGAGCATATCTGCAGTTTCTGCCATAAAGTGCACACCACAAAAGACGATATGCTTTGCTTGTTCATTTTGAGCACAAATTTGCGCTAGTTGGAGAGAGTCTCCTGTTGCATCAGCAAATTGAATGACTTCATCTTTTTGATAATGGTGACCTGGTATGAAGAGTTCGTTTCCTAATTGCTCCTTAATAGCCCATATGCGAGCCTCCATTTCTTCTGTTGAAAGGTTCCGATACTTATCAGGTAAGTGTGACATTTTTTCAAATAGAGTAGGGTTAATTAGCATTTAGAGTAGCTCCTTTCCATTGTACAAGTGCACTGATATCTAGTGCTTTAACGGAGTGAGTCAAAGCACCAAGTGAGATCCATTCAATACCTGATCTTGCATAGTCTTTAATATTGTCAAGTTGAATACCGCCAGAAGCCTCCGTTGTAATATGTGCTGGTACAAGTGGTAGCCAATTTTCAATTTCTTCGGGTGTTCGGTTGTCAAACATAATAATATCAGCGCCTGCTTCAATTGCCTCAAGTAGTTGTACTTTGGTTTCGATTTCAACTTCAATTTTGGTCGTATGACCGATTTTTGCACGTACCATTTTGACAGCATTTGTGATTCCGCCAGCAAAAGCAATATGATTATCCTTCAACATAACGCAATCATAAAGTCCACTCCGATGATTAAAAGCGCCTCCGGTTCGTACAGCATATTTTTCGAGCATTCTTAATCCGGGTGTTGTTTTACGTGTATCACAAATGCGTGTTGACGTACCAACTGTTTCGAGTACTGCGCGATGAGCGGCAGTAGCGATAGCAGACATACGTTGAAGTAAATTCAATATAACGCGTTCTCCTGCAAGTAATGTATGCATAGGCCCTTCTATTTCTGCAAGGATGTCTCCTTTATGCAAAATATCACCATCATGTATAAATTGTGAAACGGTTACTTCTTTACTTAATAATGCAAAACCTGTTGCTATAATATCCTCCCCACAAAAAATACCCTCTTCTTTTGCGTAGAATGAGAAGACGCCCTTTGCATCTTTTGGAAAAAGTCGTTCTCCTGATAAATCACCATCACCAATATCTTCTATAAAAAATTCTTTAAGCATAGATTCGAGTTTTAGCTGATTCATGCAATTCACCCCTATTAAATAATTGTTCAATTCTTTGGATATTTCGTTTTCCGGCAAGTAGCGGATCTTCCTTAGGATAGTCAGTACGGATATGAGCACCTCGTGACTCTAATCGAGCAAGTGCACCTTGAGTAATGAGCCCTGCGACAATATGCATGAAAAGAAGCCCCATTTGTTCAATAGGTAATTGTTCCAAATCAACCTTTACTGCATCTAAAAGAAAGGCGAAATGATGAGCTGCTTCTAGCAATTGCTGTTCATTACGAATGATTCCTACGTTGTTAAACATTAATTGTTGTAGCTCGTGTTTTTGCATTAATGGAAGTTCTATAGGATCAGTTGATGGTTCAACTGGTTGAAAATCAATTTGATCAATTTCTTCACGTAAAATGTGTTCGGCCATTTGTTTTCCAAATGTAATACCTTCTAAAAGAGAATTACTCGCGAGTCGATTTGCACCGTGTACTCCTGTGCATGCAGCTTCACCTACTGCGTAAAGACCTTTAATAGAAGTGCGACCGTAATGGTCAGCAACAATTCCACCCATCAAGAAATGGCTTCCTGGTGTAACAGGTATTAGATTTGTTACTAAATCAATTTCTGCCTTATTGCAAAGTGCTGTAATGGTAGGAAATTTCTTTTCAAACTCTGGAATAGTTGATATATCAATAAAAACTTCTTGGCCAGATAGACGAGCCTTATACATTTCATAAGCAGTGATATGACGTGGAGCGAGATCACCGAGTGGATGAACGCCTTCCATCAATGGTTTTTTATTTCCGTTTACAAAACGCCCACCGGCACCGCGTACAGCTTCCGATACAAGACCTATAACTTGATTCTTTGCGAATAAAAGACTTGGATGGAATTGGACAAACTCCATATCTGCGATAGTAGCACCTGCTAAGTAGGCAAGTGCTATGCCATCACCAAAACTATTTGGGCGATTAGAGGTATGTGTATAAAGAGCACCTGCTCCACCTGTAGCAATAATAATATGAGGTGCATAGTAAGTGTGTCTCACACCATCTACTTGAATCGTCTTAACTCCAACACAACGACCGTCTTTATTTTTTAAGAGCTGATAGGCCATTTCATATTCGTTAATGGTTACTTGATCTGAAAGTTGATGGTACAAATGCTCCACAACGTGTCTACCAGTAGCATCACCACCTGCATGAATAATGCGGTGTCTACTATGTGCACCTTCTAGACCGAGTGAAATTTGTCCATCTGGGAAGCGGTCTACTGGAAATCCTTCCTCCATCATTTCCTCTATACTTTTGATGCCTTGTGTAACGAGAGTTTCCACATTTCCTCGATCATTATGGTGAACACCAGCTTCTATAGTATCTTGTATATGAAGCTTCGGAGAATCAGTTGGATCTTGTACAACAGCTATTCCACCTTGCGCATAAAAGGAACTACTACTTCGCAACTCGGATTTGGTAATAACTTGTACATGACATGTTTTTCCGAGTATACGAGCGGATTGTAGTGCTGCAACACCACTACCTAAAACTATGACGTCTGTATGAATCTCCATTCTATTACCTTCTTTACAATTGTCTTGACACATATCTTGACATAAAATATTAATTAAAACAAGTATTTTCAGGTGGATAGAATGGTAAAAAAAGAGGGGGAAATAAGGATATGATTTATGTTGATTACGCAGCAACAGCACCGATGAGTGAACAAGCATTAGCAACTTATGAGGAAATAGCGAAAAGATTTTATGGCAATCCATCCAGTCCACACGATGAAGGGACGAATGCTAAGCAAATCCTAGAAAATGCTCGACGCATGATTGCTAATTGTGCGGGCGCGCTACCTTCTGGAATTTACTTTACTGGAAGCGGAACCGAAGGGAATTTGATTGCAATATTGTCAATTGCACATGCAAATGCAAAGAAAGGAAAACATATTATTACAAGTGCTGCAGAACATACATCTGTTCATGCTGCCATGAATGTGTTAGAGCAGGAAGGTTATCGTATAACAAGATTACCTTTGGGCGAAAATGGTTTAGTAAGCGTGGAAGAAATTCGACAGGCAATATGCGCAGAAACTACTCTTATTTCTATTCAACATGTGAATCCGGAAATAGGGACAATTCAACCAATTGAGGAAATTGCTCAACTAGCTAAACAGTATGATGTACGATGCCATATAGATTGCGTTCAATCCTTTACAAAGTTACCGCTCGAAAATTTTGCAAGTATTGTGGATGCCATGACGTTTTCTGCACATAAAGTTGGCGGGCCAAAAGGATGTGGTGCTGTTTACATTCACCCGAAATGTAGGGTTGTACCTCTTTTCCCTGGTTTAACACATGAAGGGGGCCTACGAGGTGGTACAGTAGATGTACCAGGAATTGCAGCTTTTGCAGTAGCAGCAATAGAAAGTAAAGAGCAAACAAATATAGCCTATCTCTCTACTCTTAGAAATAAGTTAAAAGATTTATTGTCAGATAGTCCTTATCAATTTGTAGAGGCACCAAACACATCACAACAATATCCAGCTGTTTGTGGGATGCGTATGAATGGATTAGAGGGGCAGTATATTATGTTACGTTTAAATCAACGTGGAATTTATCTCTCAACTGGTAGTGCTTGCGATGCGTTTAGCGCTACTGGTACAAAAGCGATTATGGCAATGGGCTATCATATCGATGAAGCTAGACAATTTTTCCGCATATCATTTAGTAGACAAACAAGTATGGATGATATTGAACAATTGGCAGGAGCTTTAATTGATCTTTCTAGTGAATTTGAAAAAAGGAAAGAGAATTAATAATTGGATTTGAAATAATTTTATTCAATTCTTAGTAAAATAAAACAGATAGAATTTATAATATTAATTTGAAGTTCACTGTTTTGTCAAGCCAAATAGTCTTGAAAATTAACTAAATTTGCTTTATAGTCAAAAGAGAAAATCTGCTTAAATGGAGGACTTGTGAAATGACAAATATTTACGCAGTAATTTTGGCTGCTGGCCAAGGCACGCGTATGAAGTCCAAATTATATAAAGTTCTTCACCCAGTTTGTGGCAAGCCAATGGTTGAACATGTAGTAGAACATATCCAAGAACTGAATGCAGAACGTATTGTGACCGTAGTTGGTCATGGTGCTGAAAAAGTTCAAGAGCAATTAAAGGATAAAAGTGAATACGTATTGCAAGCTGAACAACTTGGAACAGCTCATGCAGTTCAACAAGCAGAACCACTTCTTGGTGAATTAGAAGGCACAACAATTGTTATTTGTGGTGATACACCATTAATACGCCCAGAAACAATGAAAGCGCTATATGAATATCATGAAGTAAATCGTGCAAAAGCTACGATTTTAACGGCGATAGCCGAAGACCCAACTGGTTACGGTCGAATTATTCGAGGGGAAGATGGTCAGGTTGCTCAAATCGTCGAACAAAAAGACGCAACGCCTGAACAAAGAAAAGTAACCGAGATTAATACAGGCACTTATTGCTTTGATAACAAAGCATTATTTGCAGCATTAAAGTTAGTCAAAAATGATAATGCTCAAGGTGAATATTATTTACCTGATGTTATTGAAATTTTACAAAAACAAGGTGAAGTTGTAGCAGCTTATGTTACAGAAAACTTTTCTGAAACACTTGGTGTAAACGACCGATTCGCTTTATCACAAGCAGAAGGTATTATGCGCGCTCGTATTAACGAGAATCATATGCGAAATGGCGTTACAATTATTAACCCTGAAAGCACATATATAAGCGCTGATGCTAAAATTGGCCGCGATACAGTTCTTCAACCAGGTGTATTAATTGATGGCACTACTGTCATTGGAGAAGATTGTTTAATAGGGCCTAATAGCCATATAAAAAATAGCCAAATTGGTAATCGAACTTCAGTTCATTCTTCAGTAGTAGAAGATAGCCAAATTGGTGATGATGTTGCAATTGGTCCATTTGCGCACATACGTATGCAAAGGTTGGTAATTTTGTAGAATTGAAAAAGACGACACTTGGAGAAGGTAGTAAAGCATCTCATCTTACTTATTTAGGGGATGCAACAATTGGAACGGATGTCAATATTGGTTGTGGTACAATTACTGTGAACTATGACGGTAAAAATAAGTACCAAACGATTATCGAAGACAACGCTTTTGTTGGATGTAATGCTAATCTTATAGCTCCTGTTACAGTTGGCAAAAACTCATTTGTCGCTGCTGGCTCTACTGTTACAAACGATGTTCCAGAAAATGCACTTGCTATCGGTCGTTCTCGACAAGAAAACAAAGAAAACTATGTTAAAAAATTAAATTCAAAATAATTATAAATTAACAGGAGGGCATCATGCCGTATCAATATGCTAACTCAAATTTAAAAATCTTTTCACTAAATTCAAACGAACCACTTGCTACAGAAATTGCTAAAGAAGTAGGGGTAGAATTAGGGAAAAGTTCTGTAAAACACTTCAGTGATGGAGAAATACAAATTAGTATTGAGGAAAGTATTCGTGGATGTGACGTATTTATCGTTCAGTCAACTTCAGCTCCAGTAAATGAAAATTTAATGGAACTACTTATTATGGTTGATGCTGTGAAACGTGCCTCTGCACGCACAGTAAACGTAGTAATGCCTTATTATGGCTATGCTCGTCAAGACCGTAAAGCACGCTCACGTGAACCGATTACGGCTAAATTAGTAGCAAACTTATTAGAAACTGCTGGCGCAACTCGAGTAGTTGTTCTTGATTTACATGCCCCACAAATCCAAGGATTCTTCGATATTTTAATCGATCACTTAATGGGTGTGCCATTGTTATCTGATCATTTTAAACAAAAAGGCTTCAACTCAGAAGATGTTGTTGTGGTATCTCCTGACCATGGCGGTGTAACACGTGCTCGTAAAATGGCAGAACGATTAAAAGCACCGATTGCTATTATCGATAAACGTCGTCCAAAACCAAACGTGGCAGAAGTTATGAATATCGTAGGAAATGTTGAAGGAAAAATTTGTATCTTGATTGATGATATCATCGATACAGCTGGCACAATTACAATCGGTGCTGAAGCACTTGTAAAAAGTGGTGCAAAAGAAGTTTACGCTTGCTGTACGCACCCTGTTCTTTCAGGTCCAGCTATTGAACGTATCGAAAAATCTGTTATTAAAGAATTAGTTGTAACAAACTCAATTCAATTACCAGAAGAAAAGAAAATTCCAAAAATCAAAGAATTATCAGTTGCTACACTGCTTGCTGA